>Ga0335085_10002386_pt1 | contig 35293 bp, 33 predicted proteins | sample Lox_Sample_45_FD_206712 | JGI IMG/M metagenome (GOLD analysis project Ga0335085, IMG submission 206712) | Soil microbial communities from Loxahatchee National Wildlife Refuge, Florida, United States - Lox_Sample_4.5 | ecosystem: Environmental > Terrestrial > Soil > Wetlands | place: USA... | reverse complement strand
GCGAATCCGTGGATCGTCAATCCCGCCGAATGGGCAAGAATGCGCCGCAACGTGACCTTCTTCTCCTTCGTGAACCCGTTTTCCGGCACCTTCCAACTGCGCAACTGCGTATTCACATCCGCATCCAAAGACAAACGCCCCTCCTGCACCAGGCGCAACGCCCCCACCGCCGCCACCGGCTTGCTGATCGACCCCGCCTGAAACAACGTCTCAGTCGTCACCGCCGTGCGACCGCTTTTGTCCGTAAACCCATAACCCTGCGCCTTGACGATTTTGCCATCCTGAATAACGGCGAGCGAAAGGCCGGTGATATGGCGCTCCTCCATCCGGGCCTTGATAAAATCATCCACGTCGTCCGCTCGCATATTGGAAAAACCGGCGCAAAGGCTAGCCATCGCTAATCCCACAAGCCAAATCTTTCTTCGAAAGTTCATTATTGGTCTGACCGGGCTGGATTATCAATGTCACGTTAAGGTGCTCTGTAGTCTCCAGTTCCTTTTTGAACTGCGCACTACCCATGAACCTGGGAGCGAGCGACCCGGGCTGAAGGCCCGAAAGATGAAAGCCCAGGGCAAGGCCAGCGGAGCGGCCGCCGCCCAGGGTCAAGCGCCCTCATTGCCCCTCGCCCTGAAAGGACGACACAATCTTCTCTATTCATGGAAGCACCCTGCGGTTCATGGAAAGAAATCATTTTTTGAAATAGCCAGCGACACAAATTTCCCAAAAAATCACTTTCGCATGCCGCGATTTGTCGGCGATTTCGCTGTCATTTCGGAGTCGGGTCGCTCCAATCATGGACCACGCCTTTCGCAAAAATGTCTTTGGTGTCGTAATCCTTGCGTCCGCTATTGTCGGTGAAATGTGTATGCGTGGTCACTTGCAAACTTCCGTCGGCAAGCAATGTCAACTCCTGTATCTCGACAGCAAATCCCGGCTGCCACGCCACCGATAACGCTGAACCTTTCTGAGTGACTGTCGCTTCGCCCCAATCGCACTCCTTCGGATGACATCTGCCCCACTCATGCACGATGGCCGTGTCGCCATCCTGCCGGATATAGACTCGCGTGATATCGCGAGTCTGGAAATCCTTGTTGGTCCATTTACCAACGAAATCAGTGGCTTGGGTGACTTGGTCGATAACTGGCGACTGGCCTGCCAATTCCTTGTGAGCCCATTCTTTCAGAAAAGCCAGTACTTTATCGGGATTATGATGATCTCCTTCCTCCAGCTTTCCCGTATCTTGCGTGGTGAGCTGTCTGCCGTTCGAGTCCAGGATGACAATCACTGGCAATCCGAAGCGCGTCGGATGCCCATACTTCAGATCAACCTCTTTGTTGTGCTCCTTATTCACGTCAATCATGACCACCACATAGTGGCTCTCCAGCTCCTCCGCAATGCTCTGATCCGTGTCGAAAAGCCGGTGCAGCTTGTGACACCAACCGCACCAATTCGCACCAAACTGAAGGAGAATGTGCTTCCCCTCCTTCTGGGCACGGGGCAATGCATCGGCAATCTGCTTCGAACCATCGGCGAACTCGTCGTAAATAGACGGTTGCGTTGTTTTTTGAGCCTCGTCTGCTCGCACGTGCCCTGGCATCGAGGTTGTGAGGACGAGAACACAGACTAACAACGCATTCCGAAAGATCTTGGCTTTCATCTTTATAGGTGTTGTTCGTTGATAAAACATCGGGATTTTGCCGCCTCATGACTTAAACGCCAGTTTCTTAAGAGGCGGCAATATCAAATAAACCATAAAATCTTATTTGCTCGAATGTGCCCGCTGCCATGCCCGATAGAAAATGATAAAGATGCTCAATCCAACAAGAATAAAAAGGCTGACGAGTGAGTTGAAAGCTATCCAGCCGAAAAATGAGGCGAAGCAAAAAATGAAAAGACCAGAAACTACCGCTTTAGTAATCCACGATGCCTCCGTCGCAAATTCAAAATATGCGACGAGTGCAACGCTCACAAACAAAACTATGAATCCATATGGCATAAGCGCACGATGCAGCCTGACGATCCAGCCACGCCGGACCAGTGACCCAGCCCGCGAAAACGGAACTAGGGCGCGTGGCTCATCTCTCTCTTGACTCGGCTGATAACAAACAAGCTCCAGCCAAAAAAATGGTAGTGTCCTAATTTGAATTCTTCTGTGGCCTGTTAATTATTTTGCTAAGGACAATGGCGGTCAAAATCAGTCCACAAATGGCATTGAGGAATCCGTTGGCTGTCAGCTTGTCCGTGGAATAAAGGACGAAAATGGTCGATAGCCCCACAATCAACAAACCAACCATAATGCGATTAAGGACGCTCAAACCCGCGTTCGGCCTGTTTTCCTTGTCCATGACGCTATTAAAGCCCGATTCTTGCGCTTGGCAACTCATTTGGTCGCACGAAACCGCCGCGCATCATTTACATTCGCCGCTTCACAGGGCATGATATAAATGCCTTCGGGGAAACTTTTATTCCGCGGGCGAGTCAACCGCGGTAAAATGAAAGCGAAACATTATGGGAGATAGATCCCCGAAAGCGAACCAGAAGAAATCCGGCCAAAAACAATCCAAAGCCAACACCGCCGCCGCCAGTAAAAGAGCGGCTGTATTGAGCAAGCAGGCCGCCGGCAAGAAAAAATAACTCCGTCCCTCAGCCGTTTCTCCGAAAATTAGAGCATTGACAGAAAAGATTTAGCGATGAAGAGCGAGGATTTTTGGGTTTTGGCGAGGCTTCGGCGAAGGTTTGAAAAACCCTGTAACGGAGCTGAAACGAAGCCCAAATTCAAAAACACCGCTCTTCATCGCTAAATCTTTTCTGTCAATGCTCTAAATCGGAGAGACGGATCTCAAAACCTCATGGCGCTCAAACTTCAACAAGGACAAGTCTGGAAACACGGCCACGAGTACATCCGCATCGTCCATCTCGAACGCCTGGAGGTGGCCTATAAGGTCCTCAAAAGTCTCGCCTCCAGCAAAGGCGAACATCGCCACACCAGCAAAAAAGATTTCTGCCGGCTATTGAAAGAGTGCAAACTCCTCGCCCCAAAAGCCGTCGAATCCCTGCCCGAAGAAGATGGCCCGATGGAATCCACTTGATCCGAAACCGCAATGTTTTTGTGGGTGGGTTTCGGTGGAAAGACAATCCGCCGGTCAATCCCTCGGCAATAGCGCCAGGTGCTTGTCGATGATGCCCGCTGTAACTTCATCCGAGTAATTGGGGCACAACTCGTAAGAACGCTTCAAACTATAGGACCTTTGGTCAAGGAGTGGGAAGTCGTAATGCACCATCTCTTCGATTCGGTCACCCTTGCGAAATTCCCTCAGCAGCGTCGCGCCGGATATCACGCCGTTGCCGCCGTCATAATAGCTGCCATCCGGCAGATTGATCAAAACATGATCGCAAATACCGTCGGTCGTCATTATGAAGACAATCATCGCCTTATGCTTAAATCGCGCGTTCCAATGCTCGTAAAATAATTTGGCGAAGCGCCCGCACGGACCGCGGTCAATCCGTGGCCACCCATCCACATACCCATAGGTCAAATTGATCTCGTCCCTCAAGCCGTTCAGAACGGCAACCTGCTTGTCACTGAGTTTTGGGGCGCCCGCATGCGTCCGGACGGCTGGTTGCCGGCAGGAACAGAAACAGAAAGCCAGCATCGCAGTCACAAAGAATCGTTGCCAGGGTTGCAGCGTGATGATTTCCATGCGCCTCATGCTACCGAATAGACACCACCGCCCGCTCGTTTTGTATGATGTGGAAATCTCTTGAAAAAATTCACGGGCGTGATTGGATAGCCGCAAGGAGAAAAGATGAAAGGAAACAGAGGGAGCCAAAATGGAAACAACGAAACCCCATCAGAGATCTCAGCCAAATCATCGGAGAGCCGAACTCCTGCTCGGCACGAAAAAAGCGCCCAATTTCACATTCCCGCCCGTGCAGCTCACACTTTCGCAGGGTCGCTTTTTTGCGGTTTTTTTGCGATCATTTTTTCCCCCGGCGTCGGATATTGGTCCGCTCTCATCTCTCAGCTTTCCCCTCTCACCTCAAAATGAAACACGGTAAATCACGCCTAATCACGGTGAATCACGGTAAATCACGCTGGATAAAGGGGGGTGCCGTTTTCCTTCGATGTTGGATGTTCGATGTTCCCCTCTCTCTCGCTTGCCCCCCACTCCCCACTGGATTCCCGGCGGCGGCTCATGTAATTTGCCGCGACTATGTTTGACACCATCACGGCGGAAATTTCGACGGCAGCAGAGAAACTCGCGCACCTGCGGAGGTTTCTTTGACGTCCCGGGCGCGCAAAAACGGATCACGGAACTGACCGCTTTGATGGCGGGTGAAACCTTCTGGAACAATCGCGAGCAGGCCCAAAAGGTCATCGACGAATCCAATTCGCTCCGCAATAAAATCGAGCCGCTGCTCCTGGCGGAAAAGCAGCTCGAGGATTTCCAGGTCATGGTTGAATTGGGCGAAGCCGAACCAGTCGAAGCCCAGGCCAAAATCCAGAAGGAACTCGAAGCCGACCTCGCGAAGTTTTTCAAACAACTGGAGGCCACGGAACTGCGGGTTTTTCTCAACGGCCCGCACGACAAGAACAATTGCATCCTCAGCATCAACTCCGGCGCGGGCGGCACCGAGGCGTGCGATTGGGCGAACATGCTCCTGCGGATGTATCAGCGCTGGGCCGAATCGCGCGGCTGGGAAATCGAGGTCACCGATGCATTGCCCGGTGAAGGCGCGGGCATCAAAAGCGCCACCATGCTCATCACCGGTGAGAACGCCTACGGCTTTTGCAAGGCGGAGCGCGGCGTCCATCGCCTCGTGCGCATCTCGCCCTTCGATTCCAACAAACGCCGGCATACCAGTTTCGCCAGCGTGGACACCATTGCGGAATTGGAAGAGGACACCACGGAAATTGTCATTCCGCCGAATGAATTTTCCGTGGACACATTTCGTTCCGGCGGCAAGGGCGGCCAGAATGTGAACAAGGTGGAAACTGCCGTGCGCATCACCCACATTCCCACCGGCCTGGTGGTGGCCTCGCAAGCGCAGCGTTCGCAGCATCAGAACCGCGCCACCGCCATGAAGCTCCTCCTGTCCCGCATTTACGCGCAACGCCTCGATGCCGCCAAGGCCGACATGGAAAAATTTTATGGCGAAAAAGGCAGCGTCTCCTGGGGCAACCAGATTCGCAGCTACGTGTTTCAACCGTATCGCATGGTCAAGGATTTGCGCACCGGCGTCGAAACGAGCAACGTGCAAGCCGTCATGGACGGCGACCTCGATCCCTTCGTGAACGGCTGGCTCCGCGCCGGCTGCCCTGCCAAACGGATGCAAGGCGTGAAGGATGAGGAAGAGTAACGCCAAAAGAACGGATCGAACGCAAAGCCGAGAGCAACTCGACGCTCCGGAGCGCCGTGCTTGCAGCCGGCTTTGTGCTCGCACACGGCCAAAAAACATGAACATTCTCGACGAGATTGTTGAAGAGAAGAAACGCGAGATCGCGCGCTTACCCGAGCACATCATTGCCGCCGGCGATTTGCGCGACGCCATGCTCGAGCACGGCGAACGGCGCGATTTCATGGCGGCGTTGCGCAAGCCGAAAACAGGTTCCGTCGCCCTCATCGCCGAAGTCAAAAAAGCCTCCCCCTCCGCCGGCGTCATCTGCAAAGACTTCGACCCCGTCCGCATCGCCAAGGAATACGAAGCCGCCGGCGCAAGCTGCCTCTCGGTGCTGACGGACGAGAAATTTTTCCAGGGCTCGCTCGATTATCTGCGGCAAATTCGCGCGACTGTAAAGCTGCCTTTGCTGCGCAAGGATTTCATCATTGACGAACGCCAGATTCTCGAAGCCATCGAGTGGGGCGCCGATGCCATTTTGCTGATCGTGGCGATTCTGGACGACGAGCGCCTGAAACGATTTCATTCACTCGCAAAAACCGCCGGCCTCGCCGTCCTCGTGGAAGTGCACGACCAAGCCGAGTTACAGCGCGCCACGGCCATTGACGCCGAATTGATTGGGGTCAACAACCGCGATCTAAAAACCTTCAAGGTCGACTTGGGAACAACGGAGAGGCTCGCGGCCAAACTTTTCCTTGGCGCGCTGAAGCAAAGCGAAGGCGGCTCGACCCCCGACCCTCGACCCTCGACCCTTTTAGTCGCCGAAAGCGGCATTCACACCCGCGCCGACGTGGAGCGCCTCGCCAAATGCGGCGCGAAAGCAATTCTCGTCGGCGAGTCACTGATGAAAGGCGGAGAGGTTCGTGCGAAGGTGAAGGAATTGCTGAAGGGTTTTTAGTAGCACGGGCGTCCCGCCCGTCCGAACGCGCGAGGAAACGCACGGGCAGGATGCCCGTGCCACCACCCAGCTACACCTTCACCCACTTTCCCGTCTTCGCTGATTCCTCCACCGCTTCAAGCACACGCTGGTTTTTCACGCCGTCTTCAAACGTGGGCTGGATCGGCTTGCGGTCAACGCACGCGTTCACGAAATCCGCAATGGTATGCACGAACGTATGTTCGTAGCCGAGAATGTGCCCCGGCGGCCACCACTGGCCCACGTAGGGATGAATGCCGTTTTGTTGCGTGACCAAAATATCACGAAACCCCTGACGATCCGGCGGGTTGGTGTTGTCAAAAAACTTCAGCCGGTTCATGTCCTCGAAATCAAACGCGAGCGAACCCCTGCTGCCGTTGATTTCGATGTTGATGTGATTCTTGCGTCCCAGCGCCATGCGCGTCGCCTCCAGATTTGCCAATGCGCCATTCTCGAATGTGCCGAGAAAAATGGAAGTGTCATCCACAGTGACTTTGCCCATCTTCCGTTGAGTCTTGGGCACGAGCGCGGCGCTTTTGACCGGCGAATCCACGGGACGTTCCGGAGTGAACGTATGCATCATGCCGGAAACTTTGCTGAACTCGCCGACGAGATAACGCCCCAGATCAATGATGTGCGTGTTGATGTCGCCATGCGCGCCGTAGCCGGAAGTTTTTTTGTCGAGGCGCCAGTTCAACGGAAAATCCGGGTCCACCAGCCAGTCCTGCGCATAGCGAGCGTGGTAATGATGAATCTGCCCGAGCGCGCCTTCAGAAATCAATTTCTTTGCCAGCGCAATCGCCGGGATGCGCCGGTAATTGTGGCAGACCATGTGAACGATTTTGGATTTCTGGGCGGCATTAAGCATCGCCTGCGCCTGCTTCACGGTCATCGCCAGCGGTTTTTCGCAAAGCACATGCTTGCCGTTTTGCGCCGCGGCCACGGCGATCTCACAATGACTGTCATTCGCCGTATTGATGTCGACGATGTCGATGAGCGGGTTCTCGATGATTTCGCGCCAGTCGGTCGAGGAATTTTGCCAGCCGAGTTGCGAACGCGCCGCCTGCACACCCGCCGGATCGCGTCCGCAGATGGTGTGCATCTCCACGTGAGCTTTGAGCGGGAAAAATTTTGGGGCCTGCCGCCAGGCATTGGAATGCGCTCTCCCCATGAACCGGTAACCGACCATTCCGACGCGAAGTGTTCTCGCCATAAAGTTGGTGGTTGAATTAGCGTCCGCCGTCTTTATAGTGACCCACGATTTTCAAGTCAACCGGTGACTGCCGTTGGCATTAGTCCGGCTGAAATCAATGGCCGAAAAAGCGGAGCTTTATTAATGCGGAAGCCATTGTTTGAAAAACACTTATGCCATTTACCGCTGCTGAAATTGCCAAACACCTTCAAGGCGAAGTTTTGGGGGACGGTTCAGTTGTTTTAAACACGTTTGCCCCGGCGGACCGGGCCCAGCCAGGCGACCTGACCTTCGCGGAAAACGCGGAATATTTCGCGCGCGCCGAGCAAAGCGCCGCCTCTGCCGTCATTGTGGACGGACAGTTCACGTCTCGGAAAATCCTGATTCGGGTGCCGAATGCGCGCATCGGTTTCGCCAAAGCCCTCACGTTGTTTTTTCCTGAACCGGCTCTTCCCGCCGGCGTGCATCCCAGCGCGATCATCGCTGCTTCGGCACAGGTGGACCCGACGGCGCACGTGGGACCGTATTGCGTGGTCGGCGAAAAAGTGCGCATCGGCGCGCGCTCCATTTTGCAGGGCGGAAATCATGTCGGCGCCGGCAGCCAGTTAGGCGAAGACGTGAACCTGTTTCCGAACGTCACCGTTTACCCGCGCAGCGAAATCGGAAATCGCGTGCGCATCCACGCGAGCACAGTGATCGGCTCGGATGGCTTTGGCTACGTCCAGGACAATGGCATTCATCGCAAGGTCCCGCAGATCGGCAATGTGATTATTCGCGACGACGTCGAGATTGGTTCGAACGTGAGCATCGATCGCGGCGCGCTCGGGCCGACAGTAATCGGCAAAGGCACGAAGATTGATAACCTCGTGCAAATCGCGCACAACGTCGTCATTGGTGATGGTTGTCTCGTGATTTCGCAGGTCGGCATCGCCGGCAGCACCAAGATCGGAAATTGTGTGATTCTAGCTGGGCAGGCCGGGCTCGCAGGCCATTTGAAACTCGGCAATCGCGTGACCGTGGCTGCGCAGGCCGGCGTGATGAACGATATTCCCGACGGCGAAAAATGGATGGGCTCACCCGCGCAACCGGATCGCCAGGTCAAGCGGCAAATGATCGCCGTCACGCACCTGCCGGATTTGCTGAAGCGCGTGGCGGAGTTGGAAAAGAAATTGGGAACAGGGTCGGAAGAAGATTGAAGTCCGGATAATCACTTCCAGTCGTTTCAAGGATCCTTCGCGATTCCGGTTCAAAAAAAACCAGCCGGGACTGCTTTTCTTGCAAATGTCCTCGCAAAAAGCGTCGATTGACGGAGTCAACAATCGTGCTTTGATAGAGTTGTCGCGTCAGCGAAACTGGCGGGAAGGAGATAAAATATGAAACTCAATCTCAGCGGGAAGTTTTTGTTGATGATAGCCGTCGTCCTGGCAGTTGGGTTATCTGCGTTCGTTGCCATGTCCCAACATCTCGACAGCCAGCAATCGGTTAATCAGGACGCCAATAAAGCAGTGCTCAAGCGGCTGGAGGAAATTCAAGCTGCCGCAGAGTCGCTCGATCCGGATAAAGTTTTCAGCTTCGTACTGGAGAACGACTCGGGAGCCTTGATTCAAAACGGCAAACTGTTCCTCACGCGTAGTGAGGCTCTGGATGCGACCAAACAAGGTTTCCAGAATCTGAAAAAAGTGGAATATCATTTCAACCAGCAGCACGTCACATTGCTCTCACCAACAATCGCTCTCGCGGTCGGCGAGGGCACATCTTCCATAACCACGGAAGATGACAGGTCGTTCAATCGGCAATTCGCGCAAACGGTTGTGCTGTTGCTCACTAACGGTGAATGGAAAGTGCTGCACGCCCATCGCTCCTTCCCTCCGTAAACGCGCCATAAACAATATATTTTCCTATCCCATAACATCTTACGCTGACCTCTATTGACACTCTTTCCTCCCGGGAGGAATATCGCCTTGTAGCAGCCTAAGTTGGCCTGCCTTCCTGCAGGTCAACGCGGGGGAACCAATCCCGGAGAAATCCGGGGCGGGGCGAACGGCGATGGCGAACCGTCGTCGAGGTCACTTTCAGGACCTAGCCCGTCAGCTAACCTCGTCGGCATCTGGAAGGGCGATCCTCCAGGACCCGCGTGTGCGGGCACCCGCGGTCTCCCCAATTGAAAACGCGTTGCGTGTTGTAGCGGCGCTCTATGCGCGCCGGAGGAAATTTGTGTAAACGGCGGCGGTCATAGACCGCTGCTACACGAGCTACAGCGCAACCGCATTGGAGAACGTAATGAGAACTGTATTATCGCTTTTGGCCGAGCATTGGGTGCTCACCGGACTGGTGCTTCTCGTGGTGCTGGCGATTTTCGGCAAGTTAATCACGGGTGCCGTGATGATCGGCGAACGCCAGGTGGGCATCGTGGTGAAACGATTCGGGGGCCATGGATTGGCGCCGGGACATTTGATTGCGCTCGGCGGCGAAGCGGGTTACCAGGCCGATACACTTGCGCCAGGACTGCATTTCGGTTTCTGGCAATGGCAGTATCGCATCATCAAAGGACCGATCACCGTTGTGCCTCAGGGCGAAATGGCCCTGGTGCTCGCGGCGGACGGCGCGGCGATTCCCGCGGAGCGCATCCTCGGAAAAGTCGTGGACTGCGACAATTTCCAGGACGCGCGTAAGTTCCTGCTCAACGGCGGCGAGAAAGGCCGTCAGTTGGGCATCCTGACCGCGGGCACGTATCGCATCAATACGGCGTTGTTCACGGTGATTACGTCCTACACGGCGGAGAATCACGGGATGGCTCCGGTGCAACTGGAGTTGACCCGCGTGGAAACCGACATGGTGGGCATCGTGACCACTCTCGATGGCCAGCCGATCGAGGCCGGGGAAATCGCGGGGCCGGTGATTGCCGGTCACGAGAATTTCCAGAACGCACAGGCGTTCCTCGATGGCGGCGGCCGGCGCGGATTGCAGGAACAAATCCTGTTGTCCGGCACCTGGAACCTCAATCCGTGGTTCGCTCAGGTGGAACAGGTGCCGATGGTGCAAATACCGATCGGCTACGTGGGCGTGGTCATCTCGTTCGTCGGCCAGGCGCACGAGGACGTCAGCGGAGTCGAATTCAAGCACGGCGATCTCGTCATGACGGGACATAAAGGTGTGTGGGTGGCGCCGCTTTATCCCGGCAAACATCCGCTCAACACCCGCGTGATGAAGGTTGAATTGGTCCCGACCACGAACATTGTGCTGAACTGGGCCACGCGCACGGAAGCACATCATTACGACGAGAAACTCTCGTCAATCACGGTGCGGTCGAAGGACGGGTTCGCCTTCAATCTCGACGTGTCGCAGATCATCCACGTCGGTGCATTGGATGCGCCGAAGGTGATCTCGCGCGTCGGGTCGATGCAGAACCTGGTCGATCACGTGCTGCAGCCGATTGTGGGAAATTATTTCCGCAATTCAGCGCAGGATTACACCGTGCTCGACTTCCTGAGCGCGCGCAGCCAGCGCCAGGTGGATGCCGCGGAACACATCCGCAGGGCAATTGGCGCGTATGACGTGCAGGCGATTGACACGTTGATTGGCGACATCAATCCGCCGGTGCAATTGATGCAGACGCAGACAGACCGGAAAATCGCCGAAGAACAGCGCAAGACCTACGAAGTGCAGGAAGCCGCGCAGAAGCAGCGCCAGCAATTGGTGCGTCAGACTTCGCTGGCGGACATCCAGCAGCAAGTGGTCGGCGCCGAGCAGGGCGTGAGCATCGCGGAATTGCACGCGAATGCCAACGTGAAGCAGGCGACCGGTGAAGCCGAATCGACGCGCTTGCGCGCCATCGGCGAAGCGGAAGCGATTCGCGCGACCGGCCAGGCGAAAGCCGAAGCGTATCGCGCCGGCGTGGAATCGCTCGGCACGCAGGGTTACACGGTGATGCAATTGATGCAAATCGTGGGCGAACGCAACGTTCGCATCGTGCCGGACGTCGCGGTGAGCGGCGCCGGTGCGAACTCGGGTCTCGTGGACGGATTGCTCGGCATCATGCTGCGCAATCAAACCAATGGCCACAGCGCCAAGGAGAACTAGGGGAGTGGGGCGCGCCAGCCATGGCGCGCTCCATTTTTCTCTCAAACAAATTATATTACTAAGCGGTATGAAAACCTACCAACACACTCAGCCGGCCAATACGATACTGGCGTTTATGATTCCGTCTTTCCTGGGCCTCGCCATAGGAACAATTTTTTCTCACGCACTGATATTCGTGACGATCATTATCGGAGTTACGTGTTGGATTTTTCGTTCCATGACGGTCGAGATTTCTGACCGCGAGTTGATCTGGTATTTTGGATCTGGTTTTCCGAGAAAAAGCGTTTCATTGAGCGAAGTCGTGTCTGCCGAGCCGATTCGCATTTCGTTTTTGAACGGTTGGGGAATTCATTACACCTCGCGCGGCTGGCTTTACAACGTGTCCGGGTTCGGTGCAGTGCTCATCAAGCTGCAAAACGGAAAACAATTTTGCCTGGGCACGGATGAGCCGGAGAAATTGGCGGGGGAGTTGAAGGGGCGGCGATAGGGCACAAACTTACCAGTCCCGCAAAACACTCAAATGGTCGTGTCCCTCCATGGCGTCGGTGACGAAAACTGGTTAATCCCCTTATAATATCTACCTATGAGCAGCAGCTTTGCCGCCGGTAAACTGGCGCAAGGCTTCCTTCCCGTCTTTCACGATAGGCTGGCCATGCGCGAGCAGTAGTTGTTCAAACTGGCGTTTGAGCAATTCTTTGAAGGCCGACCTCAAGTCCCGCTTCACGGCTTCGGGGTCGTCCATCAACTCGTCGGGGACGAATTCGAGATGTTCGTTCTCGCGAATGACCGCATCGCCCATGGCCAGCGCGCCGGCACCGACCGGGATAAAAAACGCCGTTTCCTCGGGACACAATGCATCCACCTTCAGCGCCAGGACGCCTCCCGGCAGTTCGTCCCCGTGCTCAAATCCCCGCACCTTCTGGCGCGGCTCGAAGTCGTGCAGCCCCGCCGAATGACACCACACCGTGACGCCGAACGCCTCGACGAAACGGTCCGAGCTCCGGTAATGCAGGCGATTGGTAAGATAAATATGTTCCGGTCTCGCGTGCCGGCGAAACCAATCGAGTCCGTCGGACGGCGCCAGCGGGTCAATCAAAATCACCGGCCCTAACCCGGTCACGCAGTAAGAATGCACCTCCTGCTCGATGTCGGGATGGAACGCGGTCCAATGAAAAATATGAGGCACGATTTCTTGCATATTTTACCGTGGCCCACTAAGGAGTGTTCGGACAAGGAGGATACTTACCCCACTCGTTCCCTTCTGTTAAAATTAACCCCGATCTCCTAATGGATGGCCTCTTTACGTTTTCGAAATTTGGGCAGGAACTTCCTCGCTGCGAGCAAAAGAACCAATACGAGAATAACAATGGCGGCCACCGGCGCCGTCACAGCAAGGACACTTGTCAAAAACGAACCGCCAAGTTCAATCGTTGCGAAAATGGGATTCGCGACTCCCCCTGTTGTAACCGTTGAGGCGCCGCGCGTGACGGCTGTTGCTCCGTGAATCAGGCCCGCTGCGCCGCCTCCGGCGATGACGGCCAGTGTCCATTTCAGAAACGGATCCAAGCCACCGATCACCGATGCGGTGACGATGATGCCCGCGATGATGGCCACAGGCGTGGCTATGATATCAAGCGCGTGATGCAACAACGGAATATAATAAGCGCCGATCTCAAGAATCGTCGCGATGGCGAACGTCCAAAGCGCAATGTCGCTGCCAATCCATTGAAACGCCGGCACGAGCGTCAAGTGCCCGGTTTTCGCGGCGATGCTCATGATCAACAGCGGCACGAAAATACGAAAGCCACACGCCGCGCTCAGGCCGACTCCTATGCAAAGGCTGAGTAACAGTTCCATATAGTTCCCCGATCCAACACCAAACTAGCACAAAAAATGGTCTCGCGCGTGTCCGGAAGCAGCGAATGCAGAGTGCAGAATGAAGAATGCAGGCCCGCCAGACCCTCGGTGTTGCTGTTACGCCTTCTCCAACCGGATCAACACAATCTCCGATTTTGTGCCGACGCGCACTGGAGGGCCCCATGTGCCCGCGCCGCTGCTCGTGTAAACCCACATCGTTCTTAGGCGATGCAGCCCGTATGCAAACGGCCCGTAGATGCGCCGCACCAAAAAATTCCAAGGCCACATTTGGCCATGATGCGTGTGACCGGAAAGCTGTAGCGAGATGCCCGCCTCTTCCGCGACCGCGAGATTGACCGGTCGATGCGCCAGCAGAACGCTCGGCAACGCTGGGGCCAGCCGGGCGCGCCCCAAAATCTCCCGCAACTCCCCCGGGTCTGCCGCTTCCGAGTCGTGGACGCCGACGATTTGCAGGCCATCGACGGATACTTTTTCATTGTTCAGGACCCGCACGCCCGTGCGGCTGACGGCATCCAGAAAAATGCTGCGATCGACAAATTCATCGTGATTTCCGGCGATGTAATAAACTCCTCGGGCGGGAGAAAATCCCTGCCAGCCGGCAACCAGCTCGTTCACGCCGACCGGGCTTCCGTCGAACATATCGCCACTCACAAAAACTGCGTCCGGGTTCAGGGAGCGAAGTCGCGTAACGACGCGACGGAGAAATCCCGGCCTGGCTACGCGACCCAGATGCAAATCAGTTACGAGCGCAACAGTGCGTCCGCGCCACGCTTTCGGCAAATTGGGCAACGCGACCGTCACGCGGGTGACGCGAAGCCACGCGGCATTAATCAATCCCCACGCAGCCGCCACAAACGCCGCGCCGAACAGCACCGCCCCAATATCAAAGGGCGGCACGGGTGAGCGGATCACCCACGCTGCGGAATCGACCACCCAACAGCCAACGGCAGCGAAGAAGGCAAAGTTCAAGATGCCAAGCCACGAAGCGGACACAGCGTAAACGACAGGAATCAGGGGATTGGCCGAGCGAAATCCGGCAATCGTGCTCAAGGTGAAAGCGACTATTACCGAGCCGGGAATGAATTGCCCCCACAGCCATCCGGGCAATCCAAAAAAGTGACTCCACGTGGCGCAAACAAACGCGTTGGCGCTCAGCAGAATGGTCAACACGACTCCCACGAAAACGCCAATGCGCCTGGATTCCACACGCGGACTGGCCGGGGCGGACTCGGTTGGTTCGGCCGAAAAATTCTGCCTATCGTTTAAAGAAGAGGGTGATGCCCCACTATTCATGGCACCCAATCTACATCAAATTCGTTACCCGCCAGAAAAAATGTGTAGAACCAAAACGCCCGTGTCATGCGCCGTCCCGGGCCGCGATTTGACGAGCCTCCAAATTAAGCGCAATTTGCTTCGCAGTATTGTGTTTTTGCGTTTAATATCTGAGCTTTAGTCGTGCATCCGATCGCATTTCAACTGGGGCCGTTCACTGTCCGCTGGTACGGCGTGATGATGGCCATCGCTTTCATTGCCGGATTATGGACCGCCAGCCGGCGCGGTTTGCGCGAGGGCATTTCCGCGGAAAAGATTCTGGACATCGGCCCCTGGTTGATTGTGGGGACCATCGTTGGCGCCCGGGCTCTCCATGTCATTACTTATTGGAACGAGGAATTTGCCGGGCAACCCTTCTGGGAAGTATTCGCGGTGTGGAAAGGCGGCCTCGTTTTTTACGGCGGCCTGCTCGGTGCTTCCCTCGCGGGCATCCTCTATGCCCGCTATAAAAAAATTGCCCTTTGGAAACTGGCGGATGTTTTGGCGCCCAGCATCGCCCTCGGCTATGTGTTTGGCCGCATCGGCTGTTTTTTAAATGGCTGCTGCTACGGTCGCGCCTGCGATTTGCCCTGGGCCGTCACCTATCCGGTGAATAATCCAAACGGCGCGCCGACCTTCCCGGTGCATCCCACGCAAATCTACGATTCGCTCCTGAATTTATTTCTCTATCTCGGGCTCGCTTGGCTGTACCGCCGCAAAAAATTCGATGGCCAGGTCTTCGCCGCCTACCTGCTGTGCTATGCGGTGACGCGCTCCATCGTGGAATCCTTTCGCGGTGATTACAGCCCGGTGCATATCCACAGCGCGCTGCATCTTACGCCCGGGCAGCTCGTCAGCATGGGAATTTTTGCGGCGGGCATCGCGTTGTGGGCTCTCCTCTCGCGGTTCCGATTGAAACGCACGTAGAAATGGCAATGGAAGATGGCGAAGACCCCAATGCCCCATCCTCTATCTTCTATCCTCCACCCTCGTTGCATTTTCCTCGCCGGACCGACGGCTGTCGGGAAATCCGAAATCGCCCTCCTGCTCGCCGAAAAAATCGGTGGCGAAATCATCTCGGTCGATTCCATGCAGGTCTATCGCGGACTCGACATCGGCACCGCCAAACCTTCCGCCGCGGAACGCGCGCGCGTCCGGCATCATTTGATTGACGTGGTCGACATCAGCGAGCCGTTTGACGCGGCGAAATTTGTGGATTTGGCCGGCGCGGCCGTAATTGAGATTCAATCGCGCGGCCGCGTTCCCATTTTCTGCGGAGGCACCGGACTTTACTTCAAAGCCTGGTTGGAAGGCCTCGGAGATGCGCCTTCCGCGGATGAAAAATTGCGCGCGGAACTGGAAACGATTCCCCTGCCGGAATTATTGGCCGAGCTCGCCGAACGCGATCCGGTCACCTACGAAAAAATGGATCGCAAAAATCCACGGCGCGTGATTCGGGCGGTCGAGGTGATTCGGCTCACCGGCAAGCCGTTTTCGCAGCAGCGGGCGGAATGGAAGTCCACGGTTCAAGGTCCATCCGCCTTCGCCAGGGCTACGGCGGACAAGCAGTCCACAGTCCTATTTGGCATCAAACGGGAGACCACGGACCTGCGCGCGCGGGTGGATGCGCGGGTGGATGCGATGTTCGCGCGGGGATTAATCGGGGAAACGCAGCAGTTATTGGAACGCGGCTTGCTCAAAAACAAAACCGCAATGCAGGCATTGGGCTACCGGCAGGTGGCGGAGCATCTGCGCGGTGAGCACACAATGGCCGAAACAATTGAACTCGTGAAAATCAAAACCCGCCAGTTCGCCAAACGGCAGATGACCTGGTTTAAACGCCAGTTGAATTTGCAATGGATCGAACTCAGCCCGAAACAAACGCTCGATGCGATTGTTGATAAGATTGCCGGTGACTCATGAAGCAAATGATTTATCCGAGGAAAATTTTCGCGTTTCTCCTCCTGCTCGCGCTGCCTGCCTGTGCGGCTTTCGTGCCCTCGTTTCCGCGCCTTGAAAATTACGAGACAGGCATGGACGCCGCGGGAAAAAGATTTCTCGTTCACGCGAAAATTGACGGCAAACCCGCCACGCTCGCCCTGGACACCGGCGCGGAGTGCCTCTTCCTTTTCAAGCCGGCCGCCCAACGGCTCGGCCTCAATCTGACCGGCATTCCTTCCGATGAAACGCGGCAGAACGGAAAATTTTTCGCCCTCGAAACCAAGCCTTACGAGGTCGCGATTTTCAACACGACCGGCAGGATGCGCTTGTTAGTGGCGGATTTTTCCGTGCCGATGGATGTGGACGGCTGCGCCGGGTGGTCGTTGTTTAAAAACAGCATTTTCCAGATCGACGCCGCGAGCGGTGTGGTCAGGAGTCTTTCGGAAGTGCCGAAGGAAGCGCGCGATTGGACGAAGCTGCGCGTGCATCGCAGTTCCGATGTGCTCTGCCTGGAAATTCCCGGATTGCGCAAAAACGGCGTCGTCCTTGTGGACACCGGCAACGACGGCGGCGTGTCCCTCAACCGGCTGCGATGGCAGACATGGACCAACACGAATCCACAGCGCCCAAAAACACTCACGGCTTATTACATGGGTGGCTCCGGAGTCGTCGTCGGTGAGGAATCGTGGGCCGGAAAATTTTCGCTGGGCCCGCTCGAAATCAGCGACGTTCCCGTCCGGGCCGCCAGTCCGTCCGATATCGCGGTTGGCTCGCCCGAAGCGCCCTATCAGGCCACGCTTGGCCTCACCGCGTTGCGACGGTTGGATCTGATTATCGATGGAAAATCGGGAATCGCTTACGTCCATCCACGCACGGGTCCATTTCGCCCGTACCAATACAACCGTTCCGGGGCCGTTTTTGTCTCGCGCGATCCCGGCCGCGACAAAAGTGCTCCTGTGGCCCACGTCCTGGAAGGCGGTCCGGCTTACCAGGCTGGAATCCGCGACGGTGATATCGTAGTGAGCTACAACGGGCAACCCCCCGGAAATTGGTACGAAGGCCCCACGACCGCCTCCGCCACTCGCCCGGCGGGAACCAAAATGGAATTAACCCTGAAACGCGGCGAAAAAACATTCACCACCGTGGTGGAATTGCAGGATCTTTTTCCACCCGCCGCATCCGGGATGAATAGCCAAAAGTGATTTTTGCAATCACTGCGACGCCTGCTTCTTCGCCCCCAGCGACTGCACGTACCGCTCAATCCGATCGCTCGCCTCAATAAGTTGATCGTATCCAGTCGCGAAGCACGCGCGGCAGAAGCCGGCGCCGTTCGCTCCGAAGGCCGTGCCCGGAACCATCGCGACTTTTTCGGTCTGCAACAGCCCCAGCGCGAAATCCTTTTCGCTCATGCCGGTGGCTTCGACCGATGGAAATGCATAGAAGGACGCCCGCGGCACATGGCACTTGAGCCCGATTTCATTCAAACGCCGCACAATGAAATCGCGGCGGCGATGATACTGCTCGCGCATCTGTTTCATTCCATCTTCGCCGCGCAGCAAGGCTTCAATCGCGCCTTCCTGGCTGATAATGGAGGCGCACATCATCGAATACTGATGCACCTTCATCATGGCTTCGATGAGTGTCGCGGGGCCGCACGCGTAACCGATGCGCCAGCCCGTCATCGCGAAGGCTTTGGAAAAACCGTGCAGGAAAATCGTGCGCTCTTGCATGCCCGGAAAGCTCGCAATGCTGACGTGCTCGCCGTCGAACGTGAGTTCGGAATAAATCTCGTCGCTCAGGACGAGCATGTCTTTTTCGATCGCGAATTTGGCGATGGCTTCGAGTTGGGCGCGATTGCACGTGCCGCCGGTGGGATTGCACGGCAGGTTCAGCATGAGCAATTTGCAGCCCGGCTCCCACGCGGCGGCCAGCGCCTCCGCCGTGAGCGCAAAATTATCCTTCGCATACGTCGGCACCGGCACTCCCACACCGTGCGTAAGCGTGATGCTCGGATGATAGCTGACGTAGCACGGCTGGTGGAACATCACCTTGTCGCCGGGATTCACAAGCGCGCGGAAGGCGATGTCGAGCGCCTCGCTCACGCCGACGGTCACGAGGATCTCGTCCTCGGGCCGGTAGCTCACACTGAAATTTTTTTCCACGTAACGATTGATCGCGCGGCGCAATTCAATGAGCCCGAGGTTCGAAGTGTAATGCGTCTTGCCTTTTTCCAGCGCGTAAATCGCGGCCTCGCGAATGTGCCAGGGCGTGTCGAAATCCGGTTCGCCGATGCCGAGCGAAATAACGTCCTTCATCTTCGCGACGATTTCAAAAAAATCGCGGATGCCGGAGCGCGGCAGGTTGACGACGTGTTTGGCGATGTAGCGCGTGGTGTCCATGAAGCTATCCGCAAATTGCGCAGATTTTCGCAGAAATGAAAAATTCGCGATAATGCGGTTGGAAATAATCTGCGTTCATCTGCGTCATCTGCGGATTAAAATTACGGCGCGACTTTCAGCCGGTTGTTTTCCTCGGCGGGGATGTCGAGCAAAAATCCCTGCTCCTTGTACGACCGCAGCAGGAAATGCGTGGCCGTGGAAAGGACGCCTTCAATGGTCGAAAGTTTTTCCGAAACAAACGCCGCGACTTTTTGCAAACTCGTTCCGCTCACGAACACGAGCAAATCGTAGCCGCCCGACATAAGATAGCAGGATTCCACTTCATCAAACCGGCTGATGCGGTCGGCGAGCCGGTTGAAACCGCCGCCGCGCTCGGGTGTGATGCGGACTTCAATGACGGCGCGGACCACGCCCGTTTCCTCATCGGCCAGATTGAGCACCGGCCGCCATCCCAGCAGGACGCGGTCTTTTTGCAGCTGGTCGAGCTGCCGGTTGATGTCGGCTTCGGGCAAATTCAGCACTTGCGCCATTTGTGCCGTGCTGAGTTTGCCGCCTTCGAGCAGAAGTTTGATTAACGGGCTCATGACGCCGCGCAGTGTCGCAAAAAACCGGCAGAAATCCATAAGAATTCTTCGGCGTCAGTCGCCAAATCATTGCAGGAACATCTTTCCTCCCGCCATAAATGTGCTACTGTGTGTCTCACAAAGAAGAGACACAAAGCGTAAGATTTGAAAGCGTTAATTGAGACACGCAACAGACGGACCGAGAGGGTTTTTCTCGTCGGTATTGATTTGAAGAGCCGGAAGGGTTGGGAAACCGCCGACTCACTGGAGGAACTGGCCGAACTCGCCACCACCGCGGGCGGCGAAGTCGTCGGCGAGGGCCTCCAGAAACTGGAAGCCCCCAACGCCGCGACATTCATCGGCAAAGGCAAGGCCGACGAATTCAGCGCCCAATGCAAGCGGCTCGACGTCGACACGGTTATTTTCGACGACGAACTTTCCCCCGCGCAAAGCCGCAACCTGGAAAAAATTTTCAACTGCAAAATCCTCGATCGCACCTCGTTGATTCTCGACATTTTTGCCCAACGCGCCCGCACGCGCGAAGGCAAACTCCAGATTGAACTCGCGCAGCTCCAGCATTTGCTGCCGCGCCTGACGCGTTTTTGGGGCCACTTGTCGCGGCAAAAAGGCGGCATCGGCATGCGTGGCGGTGAAGGTGAAACCCAGTTGGAAACCGACCGCCGCCGCGTGCAGGATCGCATCGCGAAAATTCGTGGCGAACTCGAAGTCGTGCGCCGGCAGCGTTCCACGCAGCGCAACGCCCGCCAGCGAAACCAATGGCCGCTCGCGAGCATCGTCGGCTACACCAACGCCGGCAAATCCACGCTGCTCAACAAACTCACGGGCGCGGACGTGCTCGCGGTGGACAAATTATTCGCCACGCTGGACCCCACCACGCGCCGCTTGCGTTTGCCGACCAACCAAAACGTCCTGCTCACGGACACGGTCGGTTTCATCCGCAAATTGCCTCACGGCCTGGTCGAGGCCTTCAAAGCCACACTCGAAGAAGTCGTGCAGGCGGATTTGCTCGTCCACGTCGTCGACGTCAGCCATCCGCAGGCCAACGAACAAATCCAGTCCGTCGATGCCGTGCTCAAGGAAATCGGCGCGGAAGGCAAGCCCACGCTCATGGTTTTCAACAAAACCGATTTGCTCAACGGCAGCCGCGAGACGCTCAGCCGCTTCCTGCATCACTACCCCCACGGCGTGGCGATTTCAGCCGAAAGTGGCGAGGGAATCCCAACCTTGCTCGCGGAACTCGGCAGCCAGATTCGGCCGCTGCGGGAATTTGTGGAACTGGCCGTGCCGCACGAACGCGCGGGAGTGATTGCCCGATTGCACGAAGTGGCGCAAGTCGTGGAGCGGCGTTACACCGGGAAAATGGCCCGGTTCAAGGCACGCATCCCCCCACATTTCCATCGCGAATTCGAGCCCTTCCTCGTCAGGGAACTGCAGACCGCTTAGAGCCTAAACTGATATTGAACAAAGACCAGTTGGGCTCGGACTGCTCTGCCTCAGTCCAACCTTGCCCGGGCCCCCTCCTGATATCCCGGCGCGAAGCGGCCACCGTCCAGGGTTGAGTGCCTTCTTCACTCCGCCAGGCAAAATATTTCGGGCCGCCTTCCGGAGGCATGGGCATCGGTCCGGGCACAAAGAGGCGAATGACCGGCAAACGCAAAAACTTCTGGCCGATGTTCAAATGATCCTCATGCGGCAACCGGCGGAATCCCGTCACCAACGGACCGCTGAAAACGAAATCACTTCTTCCAAGCGCAATGACCGATGGACTGTCTTTTTGCGTGAGAAAATTTTGAAACCGCGCCGTCGGGTCCAGCGGAATGGGCTTCAGCGCGCTGGATTTGAACTGAGCCGACGGCGGGTCACCCGCGTAAGCAGTGACTGTTGTGGCGACGCAAAGCAGAAATAATTTCGCATTCATAACCAGGTTTTGTTCCAGGCAAATGGTGATGCTTCCCGCCAAGCAATAGACTGCCATGAGTTTGGATTCGTTCAATGAAGGCGGGGAAATCCGAATGCCAAACACCGAAATCCGAAAGAAGTCCGAATGCCGAATTTCGCCACCCGCCCCGTCTTGCTACTTCGGACTTCGGATTTCTTTCGGATTTCGGTGTTTGGCATTCGGATTTTGCCCCGGTCCTCCCGCTTCGAATTTTCTGGCTCCATGCAATGCTGACGTTTAAGAATGCCCCATGCCCGACGGGATGAGGCTCAAGGATCAGCCGGTCAGCGAACGCCCGCGCGAGCGGCTTGTGGCTCGCGGTCCGGACGCGCTCACCCACGCCGAACTCATCGCCATCCTCCTCCGCACTGGCTTGAAAGGCGCAAACGTCGTCGAAATCGGCCGGCGCCTCCTCCAGAGATACGGCTCACTCCACGCGCTCGCCCGCGCCACCGTCGACGATTTGAAACGCGAACCCGGCGTCGGGCCGGACAAGGCCGCAACGCTCGTGGCCGCCTTCGCGCTGGCCCGCCGCATGGAAGCCGAGAAGCGCGAGGAATCACCCGTATTGGACGACCCCGCCACCGTTGCAAATTATCTCCGCGAGACCAACCGCGTGAAGGGCAAGGAGGAATTCCAAGTGCTGCTGCTCAACACGCGCAAGCGATTGATCCGTGTCGAAAAAATTTCCGATGGCTTATTGGACACCGTGCTCGTGCACCCGCGCGAAGTTTTCAAATCCGCCATCGCCGCGAATGCCTCGGCCATCATCCTCGTGCACAATCATCCCAGCGGCGATCCAACGCCCAGCGATGCGGATGTGAAAGTCACGCGCGATTTGATTCGCGCCGGCCAGCTCCTGAAAATCGAAGTGCTCGACCATATTATTTTTGGTACAGCCACGAACGAACGCGCGAAGGATTACGCCTCGTTGCGCGAGCTGGGGCATTTTTATGCCTGAAATGATCCTCTCGTACTGGTACGTAATAGTCGTTGTGGCTGGTTTGTGGGCTCTACTGGTAAAGCTGGGAGTTTTTCTGCCGCCTCATGCATCGCTGATAATCAAAATTCGAGAAGGAAAGCCACGAGTAACGCGAGGCAGATTGCAGGCACAAGCCATGGAATTTATTTCCGACATTCTTCAACAGGCGGGTGTAAAAAAAGGCTTCGTGACCGTTGGGCCGGGAAGGTGGGTGGCATTTTCACGCGATATTCCGAAGGAACACCGTCAGCGCATCAGGAATATTTTGTTGAATCTTTAGAGACCCTTCCACGAAGTTTGATCTTCCGCGTGTGGCATGAGGGAATACCATCTGATCTGTCAAAATCACATGCCTGAACAAATAGCAGCCGCGGCACGCGAGAGCGTTGGTCCCGCTCAGCCCACGGGCCGCGGGCTCGGCTATGTCCCCGCTCTGAATGGAGTGCGCGGGCTCGCGGTGCTTTTTGTCCTCGGAAATCACCTTCCATTGCGCAGCTTCGAATCACTCCTGCCTGGCGGTTTTGCCGGGGTGGATATCTTCTTCGTCCTGAGCGGTTTTTTGATCACCACTTTGCTCATCGAGGAATTTGAAGGGACCGGCGCCATCCGGCTCCGGAATTTTTACACGCGGCGCGCGCTGCGGCTGTTGCCGGCGTTGATCGTGCTGCTGCTCACCATCTGCATTTTCAGTTTCTTCGCTCTCGATGCCGCCGCTGCCCGCCAACAGTATTTCAACTCGCTGATCGCCCTCTTCTACATCTCAAACTGGGTTAGAGTGCTTACTCATAATCAACTCGGCGTTCTCGCCCACACCTGGTCGCTTTCCGTCGAAGAACAATTCTACCTCCTCTGGCCGCTGATTCTGCTCACGCTGCTCCGATTCTCAAAAAAACGGCGCTATTTTTTCATTGTTGCCGCGTTAATCGCATTGCTCTCGTGGGCAGCCTGCATCCATCTCGCGTTGAAAGGCGCCTCAAACATTCGGATGTGCTTCGGCTCGGACAGTCGCGTGGACACGTTGATGGCCGGATGCATTCTGGCCGGAATATGGTCCTGGAAATTGACGGCTCAAAATCTAAACAAACGTTTTCAAAAAATTCTCACCGTCATCGCTCCGCTTTCTTTTGTCTCGCTCGTCGCTTTTGCGATCATCCCCAATCTGTTCGGCAAAGGATTGTTCTACTACGGCTTCATCCTCTTGGCGCTCCTCGCCGCAGCCCTGTTGCTCGATGTGCTGATCAATCCGCGGAGCATCATGAAAAAAGTGTTCGAAATGAAATGGCTCGTGTGGCTCGGCTCAGTCTCTTACGGGTTGTATCTCTGGCACTGGACAATCTTGTGGGCGATGCATGGCATGAAATGGAACCACTGGACGATCGTTCTGACCGGCGTGCCGTTGAGCTTTGCCATGACGCTTCTTTCCTACTACGGTATGGAACGGCGCATCCTCAGGTACAAAAACCGGTTCGCACCAAAGAACGATTGATACTTTACGTCCGATTAAAAAGCTCCACTCCATTTTTGGCTAATTGTTGCTGGATTTCCGCAATATGCGCCCGATCCCGCGTCTCCACCGTGCACAACACGTGCACACGCGAAAGGTCCGGTCCCGCAAACGTTCGGTTATGCACAATCTCCGTCACATTCGCTCCCGTTTCCGCGAGTACACCCGCCAAATGCGCCAGGCTGCCGGGTCGATCCTTGAGCAACACATCAAAACGGTAAATGCGCCCATCCGCCGCGAGCCCGCGCTCTATCACGCGGCTGTGCGCCAGCGGATCGATATTTCCGCCCGTCAGCACCAGCACCACCTTTTTGCCCGCCAGCTCCGGCAACTGTCCGCTCAACAGGGCCGCCAAACCCGCCGCTCCCGCGCCCTCCACAATGCACTTCTCCAATTCCGCCAATCGCAAAATCGCCAGTGCCAGCGCCTCCTCCGGCACCTGCACCAGCCGATGCACCAACGGCCGCGCAATCTTAAGCGTCAACTCACCGGCTTCCGCCACCGCCAAACCGTCCGCCAGCGTCAGCCCCGCATCGATGCGCACCGACTTTCCTTCCTTCAATCCCGCCGCGAAACACGCCGCATTTGCCGGCTCTACCCCAATGATTTTCAATTCCGGCTTCAGCGCGTGCAGCACCGTGGCCACCCCCGCCAGCAACCCGCCGCCGCCCACCGGCACCAAAACAGCCTCGGCCTCCGGCGCCTGTTCCAGAATCTCAAACCCAATCGTCCCTTGCCCCGCAATCACGCGCGGATCGTCAAACGGATGAATGTAAGTCAGGCCCTGCGCCTCTGTAATCCGCGTCGCCTCCTCGCGCGCTTCGTCAAATGTGTCGCCATGCAGAATCACCTTCGCGCCGAATTGACGGCACCGCGCCACTTTCACCAGCGGCGCGAATCTCGGCATAACGACCGTGGCCGCAATTCCCAACTGCCGCGCGTGCCAGGCCAGGCCCAGCGCGTGATTTCCCGCCGATGCCGCAATCACTCCCCGCTGCGATTGTTCCGGCGTCAGCAGCATCAGCGCATTGCGCGCGCCGCGCTCCTTGAAACTGCCGGTGCGCTGCAAATACTCCTGCTTGCAGAAAATCTGCGCCCCCGTCAACTCGCTCAGCGCGGGAGACTCCGGGCAGGGCGTGTGGCGGATCGCCCCATTCAGGCGCCCCCGCGCGGCAACGATTTCTGAAAGCGGCACCTCGGTGGTTGGTTGGTTTTTCATAAAGATATCCGGGCAATAAAAAAGCCCTGAGCGATAAACTCAGGGCTTTGGACAAAAATCAGCGCGCGTCTATCCAAGCCCCAAGCTGGGGCTGATAATGATCGCGATGATCATATTGGACGACGTGCAATTAAACATTACGGCTCTACTCATACGCCACGCCCGCGGGAATTGTCAAGAGAACCGCAAATAGGGGTGGTAAGGTCTTTTGGAATTTTACCCCAAAACAGTATGTTCGACAACAATTTGAACTGTGGCGAGAGATGATTCAATTTGTACTTCCGCGAGATTGGTTGGTGTTAATTACTCCTATCTTTTTTGCAAACTCTTTCAAACCATTCTCAAGAGATTGCCCCTCCCCGACTGGCGCCCACATGCAATCCCCGTTGGTTTCTCTGTAAAGACAATAGGTGAAAGATTCATTGGTCGTGTAATCGAATCCCTCAGGCTGATAAAAAACGTTAAAATTTATGAATGTTCTTGTAGCCAATTTGGGAAGACGTGTGGTCCCCTCAAAATGCAGGGACTGTCTTCTCCCGGAGCTCAATCGGTCGATTGTGGCAACTATGATATCGTCAGCAGCTTGTGGTTGCCTCTGCGGGTTGAAGAAGAGAAAACTACACATCATGTTGCATATGTCCCCGGGGCCTTGATTCTCAATAATAAAAACCTGCCCCGTGGGGTCTTTTGGGTTCAAATTCGATCCGAGTTCAACGGTCACTGCTGGTGGCTTGTCAGGTCTTATGGCCCCTCGATAATGGACGCGATTTAATATCGTCACATAATTGGTGCCCCATCGCTTTATTGGAGTGTCAGCGAAAAACCATTTATAATCTCCCGCCACGTCTTTGCGCGCATAAAATTCAAATACTTCGGGGTCTGGAAAGGCAAAATATTCGGGTTCACGTGAAGCATTCGTGGGGTCAAATCTATGCCGTCCCGGTTGGTAATAGACATAAACCTGCATTGAAATTGCCTCTGGGTAAATAGGCTTAATTGTGGGCGTGAAAATCAGGTCCGCTTCCGCTTCTGGCTGCATTTCATTTATCACATAGTTCGGACTAAGCACCCAAAAAACACTTCTGTTTTCGTTCGGGTGTCCGTTGGTATAACCGTCAACCCAGATCGCGCAATATTGCAAATTGGATATCGTAAAGGGGTTGATATTTTTGAGTGTAAATCGGGCCGCAAATGGGTCTTTCGGGTCAACCGTCTCCCCTGGTCGAAGTGTCATTCTGGTAGGCACATTCGTTGCGGTTAGAGGAACCCGCGCATTTTCAATCGGAGTATTCGTCACGGGAAGCGGCGAGGACTTATCCAGTACGGCAAATGCAGTAATTACGGCTAGTAATACAACGCCAACTGCTACTTTGAAAATCGCACCATTAATTGATTCGGAATGATGACGCAATTCATAATAAACACCTGCGCCTATCAATATATATGAGACAAACAAACAAAGGAATTTATGAATAGGAGTGGCCCAAAATTGAGCGATGCCAAAAACAACAATACCAAGGGCGCCGAGGACAATCTCTCTTCGCTTCCGTCGTTTGGCTGTAGTCTGCGGATGCTCTGGCTTTGGCGGTGGAGCGTTTTCTTGGCTGGTGTCCTGTTTATGCTCTTCCTGTTCCATTTGCGCTGGTAATTACATTTATTCTCGGAAGTTGTAATTGTGACCAACCCAATTCAAATCGATATAGCTGGGTGCGTAAGCTGCCGGGAAAACCCGCGTTATTTACAATCTCGACTTGCGAGTCCGAGGCTCACCGCATCCTATTTGGTCCATGAGGAGGTATTGCCAGTACCCGCAACCGAAAGCAACGCTTTCCGCAGCCAGATAATTTCCCTAACTTGAAGGGGCGCGGCCTTCAGGCCACTTCACCGCAAAATCATCGGATCGCATCGAAATTTTTGGGATGCATCCGCCGAATCCAGTTGTCGTCATTTAAGAACCCCAACGGAGTTCCATCACTCAGCCCAGGGTTGCTCGCGGCTCGAGCTACCCTGGGTTACCTCCATTGAAACCACTTTTTCGTCCTTCGCCCCGCCTCGAAGGCGAAGGACGAAAAAGCTTCGAACAACCGCTGTCCATCGACCCGCCTGAAGCCAGAAATGTATTGAACAAATCCGAGCCTGTGATTAGATGCCTGCAGGGAGTGAGCATGAAAGGGCAGACAAAAGGGAAAAAACGCAATGAAAAATTCAACGAACCCATTTTTCGCCTCCCACGCTCCCGCCAGTCCAGCCCAGACTTCCGCGTTTTCAGCCCCTCAACGCTTTCCCGAATCCCAGTCGTGCCTGGTCGTGCCTGGTCGTGCCTGGTCGTGGCATCCCCCCGGGGTGCGACTGCCGTTTTAGCTTGGCAATCCATCGAATTGGCCCACTTTTTAAGGCGATGATTCATCCGACAGCCGTCATTCATCCAAAAGCGAAACTGGACTCCTCCGTCCGCGTGGGGCCGTTTGTCGTCATCGATGAAAACGTCGAGATCGGCCCGGGCTGCATCATCGGGCCGCACGTTTATATTACCGGCGTGACCACGATCGGCGCGGGAAACCAATTCCACGCCGGCTGCGTCATCGGCGACGCGCCGCAGGATTTGAAATACGATGGCGCTCCCACGCGCCTGCGCATCGGCGACAAAAATGTTTTCCGCGAGCATTTTACCGCGCACCGCTCGACAAAGTCGGAGGAGGAAACGCTCATCGGCTCCAACAATTTCATCATGCAGCATTCCCACGTCGGCCATAATTGCGTGATTGGGAATCACGTCATCCTCGGCGGCGGCGCGCTGCTGGCCGGACACGCGGTCGTGCAGGATCGCGCGTTTGTTTCAGGCAATTGCCTCGTCCACCAGTTCACGCGCGTGGGCGCGCTCGCGATGATGCAAGGCGGCTCGGCCATCAGCAAGGACCTGCCGCCCTTCACGGTGGCGATGCAGGAAAATCAAATTTGCGGATTGAATGTCATTGGTTTGCGCCGCGCCGGTTTCACGGCGGAGCAACGGTTGGAATTGAAATCGGCTTATCGCGCTTTATTTCGGAGCGGTCAAAACCTCCGTTCGGCGGTGGCGGAAGTGCAGGCCAAACACGCAAACGGCCCGGCGCGGACACTCGCCGATTTTGTGGCCACAGCGAAGCGTGGCGTTTGCTCGGACATCGGACGCAGCGGGCTTCCGGAAGACTGATGAGTGCACGCGCAATCCTAAATCCTGTTCAAACACCTGCCATTATTCTACAGTCTGATAGCCATGGGCTCGGAAGCCGAATTGCTGGAACGATGCCGCCGCGGCGAGGCTGATGCCTGGGACGAATTATTCAACCTGCACTACGCGGCCGCCGGGCGATTCGTGTTTCAACTGGCCTCGGATTTCACGCGCGAGGACGCCGAGGAAATCTGCCAGGAGACATTTCTTTCCGTCATTCGCAACATTGATTCCTTTCACGGCGAGAGCCAGTTTCAAACGTGGCTGTTCCGCATCGCGGCGAACAAGGCGCGCGATTTCCGCGAACGCCGCAACGCCGCCAAACGCGGCAGCGGCCAGGCGCCGATTTCCCTGCAGGCCGAAGATCCGGAAAGCGGTCTGAGCCTGGATCCACCCGCGGATCTTCCGGGTCCCGATGAAGTCATCATGACCGCCGAGAAAATGGCCCTCGTGCGCGAGGCGCTGGATGCTGTGGGCGAACCCTGCCGCGAAATCATCGAGCTGCGTTATTTTGGCGATTTGAGTTACGAGGAATTGAGCCGCACATTGAAACTGAACCCCAAGACCGTCAGTTCGCGCCTGAGCAAATGCCTGGACCGCCTCGAAGGGCTCGCGCGCAAAGTTTTTTCGCGGGAAAAATCAGGCGCTTTCCCGTCTAACAAATAGCGACATCATGGAACCGGAACGTCGAATTGAGAAACTGCTGCGGGCCTTCGCGAAAAAGCGGCGCGAACAGGCGCCCGAATCCATGGAATTGCATTCGGCCGTGCGCCAGCAGTTGCACCGGGAAATTGCGCGCCGCGCGGAAGGCAGGGCGGGCGGAAGTTTTTTCGCTAAACTGTTTTCCAAGTCCCGGCCACGATTCGCTTTTGCCGTTGGTCTCGTCGCGATTGTTTCAGTCGTGGGATTTTTTCTAATTCCTCTGATGAATAAGCCGCGTTTCGAATCGCTCTCAATGTCAAAATTGAGCGTTGGAAAAGCCCCGCCAAAGGAAGTTCCGTCTTCCGCTTCGGCGCCCCCACCAACCGTTGCGGCGCCGTCGCCTGCTTCTGCAGCCGCCGCGCCACCGGTCCCGCCGGAAGCATCGACGCTCGCCTTGGACGACAAGCGAAAAGCATTGGCCGACGATGTGCCGAAGCACGCAGGTGTGAGCGTGGAGGCGGCCGGTGAAATTCAAAAACCCGCCGAAGTTTCAAAAGACACCGCAGTGCAAACAAACCTGGCGGCGGAAATGACGGCTTTGTCCGCGCCGCCATCCGGCACCCCAATGCTGGCGTTCAAAACGGAGGCCGGAGTGCATTCCATTAACGACGCGGCGTTGAACAGCCAAGCCCCGGCTCCGCTCACGCCCACCGAAGCCCCCGCCCCGGGCATCAACGCCTCCGCGGCCCCGGCGACGTTCGCAGCGAATGAAAACGAAACGAAAAGCCCGGTGCGTCAAACGGCTCCTGCATCAGTCGCCGCCGACAGCGCGACTTTTAATCGTCTTGCCAGGCGCGAAGCCGCCCCGCCGCAGCCTGTCACGACGCAGCATTTCTACCGGCTGAATCTTCCCGCAGCCAGCCCACGCGCGGCAGGTGCCAGTCCCGCGCCCGTGCTGGCAACTTTTCAGGTGGAACGGAACGGCGATCAATTGCGCGTGATCGATGGCGACGGCTCTGTTTACACCGGCGCGGTGCAGATAGTGCGGGGGGGAGCGTTGCCCGGCGGTCTCGTGGCGGCTGAGGCCCAAAACAAACCTGCCACCGCGGAAGACATGAGGCATGCCTCATCGGCAATTGAGAATTATTTCTTTCGGGTCACCGGCACGAATCGCAATTTGAAACAGAACCTTGTTTTTACCGGCAACTTTATTCCGCTGACAAACACAGCCTCCCGCAGGACGGGTTTTGGCGGCCTGAGTGGAACGATTTCAGCAGGCCGCGCGGCAGCGGAACCGGCCGCCGCATCGCCCACGGCGGCCGAACCCGCCGAATCGCCGGTCTCCCTGTTGAACGCGCGGATTTCAGGCAAGGTGATTATCGGCAACCAAAAGGAAATCGAAGTGAATGCCGCACCCTCGAAATAATTTGAACCGCTCAAACCTGCGCCAGGAACCCAGGCAGCGTTTTCACCAGTTCCACCAGCGCTTCGAAGCCCACGGGTTTGACGAGGTAGGATTTCGCGCCGAGGGCATAGGCTCGTTTCACATCCGCGTCGTGGTTCGAGGACGTCAGCACAATGACGGGAACCCCCTTGAGGGATTCCTGCGAATGCAACCAGGTGAGCACATCGAAACCGCTCACGCGCGGCATTTTCAGGTCCAGCAAAATAAGCTTTGGCAGCGGGTATTTGCTTCGGTCGGAAAAATCGTTTGCGCCACGCAGATAAGCCATGGCCTGGTCGCCGTCGCTGACGGCTTGCAAATCAAAGACGATGCCCGCCTTGCGACACGCGTGTTGAAAAAGGAGCGTATCATTCGGATCGTCTTCCACATGAAGGATGGTGGTCGTCGACGGCATCATACTCATTGACTGAAACAATTTAATCCCCGTTTCAATTGGCGCAAAGAACTTTTCATATCGCGGCGGGTAATTCGACCCAAAAACGGCTGCCGGTCCCCAGGCTCGATTCAACGCCAACCCGGCCCCCCATTCGTTCGACACCCTTATGAACAATGGCCAGGCCGATGCCTGTTCCCGGGTATTCGCCAACGCCATGCAGTCGTTCGAACATCCTGAAAATGCGTTCGTGATACTCGGGCGGGATGCCGATGCCGTTGTCTTCGATCCAAATCCGGACAAATTTTCCATCCAGGGCGGACAGGCGCACGTCGAGCGAAGGGACGCCGTTGGACTGCGCCAGGATACTCTCCAGGCGGGAGGTTGTTTCCTCGGCCCGGATGCGCAGGCGTGGCTGGGTGTTCGAGCCGACGAATTTGAGCGCGTTGCTCAGGAGATTGGAAAGGATCTGGTTGAGCACGGCCACATTCGCTTTCACCGGCGGCAGCGGAGAACGGACTTCCACAGTCGCGCCGCACCTTTCGATTTCTTCCGAAAACCGGCTGAGCACGGCCCTCACTTCGACTTCCAGGCTTACGTTGCTCAAGGGCACGGCGGTGTGCGTGAGGCGGCCGTAAGCCAGCAAATCCTGCACGAGCCGATCCATCCGCTGGGCCGCGTTGGAAATGCGCTCGGCATAATCGCGCCCGCGCTGATCGAGGCGCGGACCATATTCCTCCAGCAAAATGCTGGTGAAGCTGGCCATGCCACGCAGCGGCGCGCGCAAATCGTGAGCCACATGATAAAGCACGCCTTCGAGCGACTGGATGCTTTGCGCGAGATTAGCGGTGCGTTCGGCGACGCGATGTTCGAGCTCCGTCGCATATCGCCGCAATCGCTCTTCACTCTCGCGCAGCGCCAGTTCGGAAAGTTGCAACTGCGCGGCAGCCTGTTCGGCGGCGCGGAGTGCGCGTCCTTCCGCCCGCGTCAGGTAGAACATTGCCAGGCTCAACAGCACTCCGCTGGATAGGACCAGCAGCACGAGCCAGGTGCCTTCCAGTTCCGGTCGCGCAAAAAAATGGGCTGTCCACGTGCGGCCACTTATGTCGAGCGGGGTTATTTCTTCAAAGTTCCTCCCGAAGGGGAGGGCACTGGGCCTGGCCTTGCCGGAGCGGAAAAGCAGGTTGGATTCATCGGTGTTCCTGCCATCGAAAATTTCAATTTCGGTCCCGAGCGATTTGTCGCCGAAAAGACTTTCAAACAAATCGCGCGAGCGAAAAACGCCGAAGGCAAAACCCTGCAATCGGGCGCGCCGATCCTCAATGGTTTGGGGCACCGTGCCGCCCCGGTAAACCGGGCAATAAATCAGAAAGCCCCCGTCTTGCAAGGGTTCGGATTCCTCAAGCAGAGAAACCTTGCCGGAAGCAGCGGTATCGCCCGTATCGCGGGCGCGTTCCATGGCTTCGCGGCGAATGGGTTCGCTGAACGTGTCAAAGCCGATGCGAGCCAGGTTGAGCGGGATTTCCGGTTCCACGTAGGTGACGGGATAAAACTCGGCGCGATCGCTTTCCGGCCAAATGTGGAAATGCTGCGTGCCTTGTTCGCTCATCGACACGGCGAGACGCTCTTTTTCCGGCGCCGCCACGCGCGGGGCAAACCCGATGCCCTGGAGACCCGGATAATTCTGCACAATGTGCAGACGATCGACGTAGCTTCTAAATCTGTCGTGCGTGATCTCGTTTTCGATGGCGATGAATCCGGCGGTACCGTGAAGCAGTGTTTCATACACATCGAATCGTGCACGAATACTGGCGCGCGCGGAGAGCACGGCGCGCTCAAACTGGGCGCGCGTCCGCAATTGAATGGTGCGCGCCGCATAGTAATCGGCCAGGAGCGTCAGCGCGATTCCGGTCAACAATACAGCCGCGGGAAACCAGCGGCGGGACATTGGAAAAGCATGGCGCAGGCGGGGAGAATGAGGGACAGCCCCAACAGGTGAGGCAGATTCGCTGGTGCGTGGAACCGAGACTTGTGTTTCTTCGCCCATTCGCTGTACGAAAAGCTTGAGGAATCGAAAATACGTCGCAAGCTAACACGCGAAGGAAAAGTTTCAACCAGCCTTGAACGTAAACGATAAGAAAAAAATTTCCGCATCGCCGGAAATTTTTGCGAATAGAGTGGCAAAAACGCGAATCTCTTACTCCTCAATGGTTCGCGCTTCTTCACGCTCGCGTTGTCTAAACTGCAGAATTACGGGTTCGGCTGCGGCGCCGGCACTGGTTGAATGGGCTTCGTGCCCTGGCCTTTCATTTCTCCCGAGGGCGATTCCGCCGCGCCCATCGGCGGAGGCGTTACCCCATAATAGGCGTAGATGCGCTGCCGCCATTCCGACTGGCTCGGGTCCGACCAGTCCACGGTCGGCGCGCCGTTCAATTTGTTCGCGTCGGCGTTGAGCGTGAATGTGCAATGCTCGGGGTTGGCGCTGTATTGCGACGATCCGGACGAAGTCTTTAAAAGAGCCCACGGTACCGGAACGACTTTGCCACCCACAGTCGCGCCAGCGGCGTTCAAGGAGACGAGAGCGAAATCAATCCGGCCGCTGGCGGGATTCACAATGATGTCCTGGATTTCGCCGGCACGATTGCCGGACGAATCTTTCACCACGGCGCCGGTCAGTTTGCTGGCGCGCACGGCCTCGGCCTGCACGGTGGTGCGCCCCGTGGCGCTGAGTTGTTTGGTGCTCTGGCTGCGAGGGGCCTGGTCAGAGGACAAATTTCCCGGCGGGCTGGGCTGAGTGCTCGGCATGTTTTTGTCAATGATGCCTCGCGAATCGGGTTGCGCCTGCGCAACGGCGGCCAGCATCGAACATGCGGCGCACACTGCTGAAATTTTCAAGAGTGTGGTTGTCATGAAAAATTTTTGATTGTTGTTGTCTCGTTGAAAGAGCCGACGCTTCCGAGCAGTAGAGGATAATACATCCCGCGGCCGATTGCGAACATGGGGATAAGACCTATCTGCAGATTTTGAACAATGTCCCGAGATCAGCGCAGCGCCTGGAGAAGGTCCTCAAAATCCTGCGGCAGTGGGGCTTCGAAATGGACGCGTTTTCCGGTGCGCGGGTGAAGAAACGCCAGGCGAAACGCGTGCAGCATCACTCGCGGCGCGGCAAAACCAACCAACTCCTCGAGCCGGCGATTCTGCCGCTGTCCGTAAGTCACGTCGCCCACCAGCGGAAAGCTGAGAAATTGAAAGTGTACGCGAATCTGGTGCGTGCGCCCGGTGTGGATCGCGGCTTCGACGAGCGTCGCCGCCCGCAACCGCTCCAGCACCTGGTAACTCGTCCGCGCCTCGCGGCCATTGTCGTCGTCCACGGCCATTCGTTTGCGATGCGATGGATGGCGCGCAATGGCCGCACGGATTTCGCCTTTGTCGCGCGGCATTTCGCCGCACACGATGGCGAGATAAATCTTTTCCACTTTCCGGCTGGCGAACTGTGAGGAAAGGGCCACGTGCGTTTCATCGTTTTTCGCGACCACGAGACAGCCGCTCGTTTCCTTGTCGAGCCGATGCACGATGCCGGGGCGCGCCACACCGCCAATGCCGCTCAACTGGCCTTCGCAATGATGCAACAGCGCATTCACGAGCGTGTGCTCCTCGTGTCCTGCGGCCGGGTGAACGACAAGCCCCGCAGCCTTGTTCAGGACGAGAAGGGTTTCGTCTTCGAACAAAATATCCAGCGGCATTTCCTCGGGCTGCGCTTCAGCGGGTTTCGCTTCCGGCCAGGTGACTTGGACCTGTTCGCCCGCGCGCGGCGTGTGAGTGGGTTTCACGCGTTTGCCATTGACCAGAATGTGGCCATCGTCGATGAGTCGTTGAATCGCGCCGCGCGAGGCAGCGGGAAATCTCCCGCGCAAATAGGTATCGAGCCGCCCGGATGGAAACGTGCGATCAATGGTAAGAATCTCAGACCGCTCAGACATAACCGCGATATCCACCAAGCCCATCAAGCGTGCGCTTTCCGTTCATTGGATGTTCGGAGTTCGATGTTGGGTGTTCGATGTTTCCCCATCCTGTCACTTCGATGCCGATTCCACCGTTTTGGGAGTATGTTCGCTGCGCCACGTGATCAGGAATACCAGCGCGACACCAATGCAAATGGCGCTGTCCGCCACGTTGAAAGCGGGAAAACCCGTTTCATCGCCGCCGCGTTGCTGCAAATAAAACCGCAAAAAGTCCACCACGTGCTGGCGGAAAATCCGG
>Ga0335085_10002385_pt1 | contig 35328 bp, 29 predicted proteins | sample Lox_Sample_45_FD_206712 | JGI IMG/M metagenome (GOLD analysis project Ga0335085, IMG submission 206712) | Soil microbial communities from Loxahatchee National Wildlife Refuge, Florida, United States - Lox_Sample_4.5 | ecosystem: Environmental > Terrestrial > Soil > Wetlands | place: USA... | reverse complement strand
ACATGTAGGTGCCTTCCAATCGTTCGGAATTCGGATTGTAGAATTCCTGGTCGACGGTGGTCGTGGCGATCTGGCCGTCAATCTTGACGTTGACGTGGTGATAGGAAATTTCGAGCGGCGCGAAGACGTGGTGATGCGGTGGGCGGGGCCATGGCCCGGGACGCGGTATGGGAGGGTCTTTGATGATAATCATCCCGTCCGCGTGCGCGAACAAAGGCGTGAGCAAGGCCAATAAAACTGAGAATAAAATCCACCGTTTCATACACGGTTGGACGGAAACCAGGCGGAAATGCTCCCGTGATTTGGCAGGATGAAACGGAGGTCCGCAGATGACGCAAATTCTCGCAGATTATTTTTTTAATCTGCGTCCATCTGCTTAATCTGCGGGCTAAATCAATCCGGATAACCGTCCGGATGCTTCTTATGCCACGCCCAGGCCGTCGCCACAATATCCTCCAGCTTCGGGAATTTCGGTTTCCAGCCGAGTTCGCGAATGGCTTTTTCAGCGGAGGCGACGAGTCTCGGCGGGTCGCCGGGGCGGCGCGGTTTTTCGATCGCGGGAATTTTTTTTCCGGTCACCTTTTCGCACATTTCGATCACTTGGCGGACGGAGTAGCCATCGCCGTTGCCGAGGTTGTAAAAACCGGTTTTGCCGGGCTGCAATCCGAGCATGTGCGCCTGGGCCAAATCCTTGATGTGAATATAATCGCGGATGCAGGTGCCGTCGGGCGTGGGATAATCTGTGCCAAAAATTTCGCAATTCGATTTTTTGCCGAGCGCGACAAAGAGGACGTTCGGGATGAGATGCGTCTCGATGCGATGATGCTCGCCAAATTTCTCGCTCGCGCCCGCGGCGTTGAAGTAGCGGAAGGCGATGAATTCCAGTTTGTAAATTTGCTGATACCAGATCAGCACTTTCTCAAACATCAGCTTGGATTCGCCATAGGGATTGATGGGCCGCTGCGGCAAATTTTCGGTCATCGGCACCCGGTCGGGCGGGCCGTAGGTCGCGCAGGTGGAGCTGAAGACAAATTTCTTCACGCCGCATTCCACGGCGGCGTCCGCGAGCTTCATCGCGTTGACGAGGTTGTTGTGAAAATATTTTTTCGGATTCGTCATCGATTCGCCGACCAGCGCGTTGGCGGCGAAGTGCATGACGGCGTCGGGCTTCGTGGATTTGACGGCGTTGAGGATGTCGCCTTCCTCCTCGGGCTTCGCAAAAATAAATTTCGCGCGCGAGTCGACGGCGGAGCGATGGCCTTCGGTCAAATTATCGTAAACCGTGACCGCGTGGCCTGCGTTGAGCAGTTCCTCCGTGCAAACCGAACCGATGTAGCCGGCGCCGCCGGTGACAAAAACGTTCATGGCGCGGAAAGGTAGTATGGGAACCCGGGGGGCTCAATGGTGAAAATGTTACGGAATGAAGAAGGGGAACGCAGAATGAAGAAACGAACGTTTTCCGCCTTCGGCCTTCATTAAAGCCCTTGCAAAAATCGCCTTTCGGTAACATAAGTTTTCTCAACCACTTTTCGTTTCCGGGTCGCACGATTGTGCCTGGGCCCGGCTTGAACCGTGAAAAGCAGGATACGTTTGTTGTGGTTGATTGTGGCAGTCGCATCACTCGCTCTGCCTTGCGCCGGGACCGACCGTACCTGGACCGGTAATGGCGGCGCCGACAACAACTGGATGACCCCCGCCAACTGGCAAGGCAGCGTGGCACCGTCTCCCGGGGACAATCTCATTTTCAACGGTATATCCAATGCCGGCAATTCGACCAATCACAATAATTTCCCCGCTGGCACCGTGTTCGGGAAAATCAGCATTAATACCGCCTCCGGCCAGGATTTTTCCCTCGGCGGCAATCGCGTGGTCCTGACCAATGGCATTTCCGAAACCGCAGGGGGCATTGGCATCATGGCCCTGGCGGGGATTGTTGATTTCGACATCACTTTCGGCACCAACCTGACCTTTACTGCTTCCCACTTGCTCATTTTGAACGGCACTTTGGATTTTCAGATCGAACACAAACTCTTCTTGAATGATTCGGGAAGCGTCACCATCAACGGAACGCTCCTGTCGGCTGGCGGAGGAGAAGTAGACGTGGCTAAATCAAACAGCGGCACTCTGACCATTTCCAGCACTGCCACCGTTTCAACCAACCGTCTTTATGTGGACCTGCAACAAGGATCACTGCATATGGCCGGCGTCGCCAGTCGTTCCTTATTCGGGGTGGAATCGAACACATCAATGGTTCTGGATGGAGTCGCTGAGGAGATCGAAATTACGCACGCCGGGCTTTTGTCCGGAATCGGCACGGCCAGTTACATTACGTTTGATCCGACGGCGACGGCCATCTGCAGTCCCGGCGACAATGGCACTCCAGGAGTTTTGAGTTGCACTAATTTTTCTTACGACGAATTCAATAGTTCCAGCTCTCTTCAAATTAACGTCAGCGGCACCGCTCCGGGCACCGGCTATAGCCAGCTCCTCGTTTATGGGACTTACAATTTATGCCCTCCAGTGCACTCGCTGGGTGCATCGACGGTCAATCTGGGCATCCAATGGAATTACACACCCCAAACCGGTGACTCCTTTCTTGTGCTCAAGCAGTCTCCCTCTCAATCGTACGTGGTTTCGAAAGAGGGCTTCTTTACCGGTCTGCCGCCCAATAGCATTTATGATGCTACCAATGGCTCTTCACTTGCCGTGGTCTACGATTCCACAGGAGTGACATTGAGCGCCATCCGCACTTCAAGCAGCCGGTTTCTTTTGTGGAAGGCGTCCGCCCTGGATCTGTCGACCTACGGCTCGCGAAACTGGTCTTCCACAAACAACTGGGCGCAGAACAGCGCTCCAACGAATGGCAGCGCGGTCGTATTCAGTCCGTATCAGATGACCTGCTATACTACCAATTTTGATTACATTCCCGTTCCGCCCGTCACGAACGATCTGGCTGGCGCGTCTCTCTCCGCACTCTCATTTACCGGCAGCAATTACATGCTCTATGGCAATTCCGTCACGATGAGCGGCGGCCTCACGAACAGCAGTGCCGGTGGAACGAACGCATGCTATCTCGACATCGCTGCGGCTGCTCCGCTTCCGCTCGACGTTGAGCCCGGCGGCAGTTTGCTGCTGGGCGGCGGTTTTGCCGGCAGCGGCACCATCAGCAAGGAAGGCGCCGGAACCGTGGTTTATGTCGGCACGACCATGAACGCTTATTTGGGAACCGTAGTCGTGGACAACGGTACCTTGCAAGTCGACGGATCCTTCACCGATGGCTCGTTCACCGTCAATGGCGGCGTGCTGGACGGCACCGGCACGGTCAGCGATGTCACCATGAATGGCGGTACGCTCAAGCCCGGCGACAGCCCGGGCATCCTGCACATGGAAGGCGACCTCGCGATGGCGCCTGGCTCCGCCTTTGAAGCCGAACTCAACGGACCGATTCCTGGCACCGACTACAGTCAGTTGCAGGTCATCGGCGGCGTGAATCTGAACGGCGCAACACTGAACCTTCAGCCAAATTACGCCGCCACTGTCGGCACAGCTTTTCTCATCCTTGCCAATGACGGATCAGACCCCATCGTGGGCGCCTTCGCCGGGCTGCCGGAAGGCGCCATCTTTCAGGCTGGCGGCCAATATTTCTCCATCAGCTACAAAGCCGGTTCCGGCCACAACGATGTGGTGGTGACGCGCATCAATCCGCCCGCGACGTTCACCCATATCCAATTTCTCCCGCCGGCTGACCTGCGGCTCCAGGGCAGCGGCGCAACCAACGTCACCTATTCCATTTTCGCAAATACCAATCTCACCACGACAAACTGGCTGAACATCGGCACTGTTCCGGCCGACGGCAGCGGTGTTTTCCTTTTCGATGACTCCAACGCCCTCTCCTTCCCACAGCGTTTCTACGAGGTGCGGTAGTCAGTTTATTTCCCGCATCCGAATGCACGACGCCTGCTGGTTCTCATCAAAATTCTCCAGCACCGGCACGACACGCGCGCAATCGGCGATGGCATAAGGGCAGCGCGGATGAAACGGACACCCGGAAGGCGGATTAATGGGCGAGGGCGGATCGCCGGAGAGGATGATGCGTTCGCGTTTTTTCTCGCGTTCGGGATCGGGAATCGGCACGGCGCTCACGAGCGCTTTGGAATACGGATGCAGCGGATGATTGAAAACTTTTTCCGCCGGGCCGAGCTCGACGATTTTGCCGAGATACATCACCGCGATGCGGTCGGAGATGTGTTTGACGACGGAGAGGTCGTGCGAAATGAAAATGAGCGTCAACTCCATCTCGCGGGAGAGGTTGGCGAGCAGATTGATGATTTGCGCCTGGATGGAGACGTCGAGCGCGGAGACCGGTTCATCGGCGACTATCAATTTCGGTTCCACAGCGAGGGCGCGGGCGATGGCGATGCGCTGGCGTTGTCCGCCGGAGAATTCGTGCGGATATTTTTTCAGGAACCGCGGTGCGAGGCCCACTTTTTCCATCAGCTCGGTGACGCGGCGGGGCATTTCGCCGCGCGGAACTTCCCGGTGGGCCTGGATCGCTTCGGCGAGCGTATCGAACACGGTCATGCGCGGGTTGAGCGAGGCGTAGGGGTCCTGAAAAATCATCTGGAAGTCGGCGCGGGCGCGGCGGAGGTCGTGGCGCGTGAGTTGGGCGAGATTTTTTCCGGCGAGCACAACGGCGCCGGCGGTGGGAGGAATCAATTGAAGAATGGTGCGGCCGAGGGTGGATTTGCCGCAGCCGGATTCGCCGACCAAACCGAGAATTTCACCCTTGCGCAAGTTCAACGAAACGCCGTCCACGGCTTTGACCGTGCCGACCTGGCGGCGGAAAATGATTCCGTGCTCCACGGGGAAGTGGGCCTTCAGATCTTTAATCTCGAGAAAGGCGTCGGACATATTTTTAACCGCGAATGCACGTAGGACAGGCATCCTGCCTGTCTCTAACTTTTCCGTAGCTGAAAATAAGAAAAATGGAGCCAGGCAGGATGCCTGTCCTGCGTATTCGGGATGCGGAACGCCAGGTGCGCTCTGCCAGCATTGATTCGTGTTTATTAGTGTTCATTCGTGGTTCAAATGGATTTCTTTTTTCTGCACCCGGAGGCACGCCGTTTTGTGATTTGAGCCGATGTCTTTCAACTCGACCGGTTGACTGCATTGGTCCTGAACAAATTCGCAGCGCGGGACGAATGGGCAGCCTTCGATTTTGCGGGAAAGATCGGGCGGCATGCCGGGAATGGTGTAAAGCGACGCGCCCTTGGTTTGCAGCGCGGGGATGGATTTTTGGAGCGCGCGCGTGTAGGGATGCGCGGTGTGGGCGAAGAGTTCGTCTGTCCCCGCGCGTTCCATGACGCGCCCGCCATACATGACCTGCACGCGATGGCAAAAACCGGCGACGACGCCAAGATCGTGCGTAATCCAAATCACCGCCATGCCGAGCTCGCGCTGCATTTTTTTGACGAGATCGAGGATTTGCGCCTGCACGGTGACGTCGAGCGCGGTGGTGGGCTCGTCGGCGATGAGCAATTCGGGGCGCGTAATCAGCGCCAGGGCTATCATCACGCGCTGGCGCATGCCGCCGGAGAATTCGTGCGGATAGCTGTGGACGCGATTGGCGGCATCCGGAACGCCGACTTCCTGAAGCATCGTGATGGCGCGTTGCACGGCATCGGCGCGGCTGATTTTTTCGTGGATAAGCAAAGGCTCAATGATTTGCTCGGAGATCCGCATATACGGATTCAACGAAGTCATCGGGTCCTGAAAAATCATCGAGATGCGTTTGCCGCGGATTTGGCGCAATTGCGCGGGGGAGGCGGAAAGCAAATCGACGCCGTCGAACACGGCCGAGCCGCCTTCGATTTTTCCCGGCGGCTGCGGGATGAGGCGCATGAGCGAATAGCACGTGACGGATTTGCCGGAGCCGGATTCGCCGACGATGCCGAGCGTGTCGCCTTTCTCGAGCGAGAAGGAAACGTCGTTCACGGCGCGGACGACGCCGTAGCGCGTGTAAAACGACGTTCTTAAGTTGGAGACTTCGAGCAGGGGCATATCAATCCTTGGAAGCGCGGACATCAAGGGCATCGCGCAGGCCGTCGCCGACGAAGTTGAGGGAGAAAAGTGTGAGCGAGAAGCAGAGGCCGGGGAAAATCAGGAGCCAGGGATATTCCTCCATGTTTTTGCTGCCATCGAGAATGAGCGTGCCCCAGGAGCTCATCGGCGCCTGCACTCCGAGCCCAAGAAAACTCAGGAAAGCCTCCAGCAACATCACGCTCGGCACAATGAGGGTCGCGTAGATGGTGACGATGCCCAGGACGTTCGGAATCAAATGGCGGAGGATGATGCGGCGTTTGCGCAGGCCGAGCGCGACAGCAGCTTCGATGAATTCCTGTTTTTTGAGCGCCATGACCTGGGCGCGAATGATGCGCGCCATATCCAGCCACGACACCGCGCCGAGGGCCATGAAAAGCAGGATGATGTGCTGGCCGAACACGACGAGGACGAGGATGACAAACACGACGAAGGGAAGGGAATAGATGATATCCACGATGCGCATCAGGATGACGTCGAGGCGCCCGCCGAAATATCCGGAGATGGCGCCGTAGAGAACGCCGATGACCACGGAAACAAACGTGCCGGCAAGGCCGACCGAGAGCGAGATGCATCCGCCGTACAGGACCCGCGCCAACAAGTCGCGTCCCAGGACGTCAGTGCCCAATAAATGAGCCCGACTCGGCGCCTTCGCGCCGAGCGCGAGATTGGTCTTCGCATAGGAACCGGGAGCAATCACCGGCGTCAGGAAACAAGCGATGGCGAGCAGCGCGACAAAAACGGCGCCGATGACGGCGAGTTTATTTTGGCGCAATCGATGCCAGGCGTCCTGCCAGAGCGAATGGCCCGGTTCGATTTCGCCGGCGTGCTGGGTGACGTTGGGAAATTCAGCGGTCATTCGAAGCGTAATCTGGGATTCATCCAAACGGCCATGACATCGGCGGCGAGGTTCATGACGATGACCAGAACGGCATAGACGAGCGTGGTGCCCATGAGCATCGGGCCATCGCGATTCGAGGCGGCGTTCACAAAGAAGCGGGCCGCGCCGGGGATTTGGAAAATGGTTTCGACGACCAGCGAGCCGGTGACGATTCCGCTGACAGCCGGGCCGAGAAAGGTCACGACAGGCAACAATCCGCCACGCAGAGAATGTTTGCGCACGATGCGCCATTCGGAAGCGCCCTTGGCGCGGGCGGTGCGGATGAAATCCTGGTTTAAAATTTCCAGCATGCCGCCGCGGGCGAGCCGCGAGATATAAGCCATGTAATAAAGCCCCAGCGTCATGGCGGGGAGGACGCGGTCGCGCGGGAAGAACCAGCCGGAAGCGTTGAACCAGCCGAGCCCGAGCGCGAAAACCAGAATCAAAAGCGGCCCGGTGACGAAGGAGGGAATGCAGATGCCGAAGGTGGCAATCGACATGGGGATGTAATCGCCAAAGGTGTTTTTGCGAAGCGATGCGACTACGCCGGCGATTGTTCCAAAGATCAGGGCGAAAAAGAGGCCTTCGAGGCCGAGTTCGAGCGAAACGGGCAGTGAACTCGCAAGCAATTCATTGACACTCCAGCCGAAATATTTCTGGTCCATGCCGAGGTCCCCGTGCAAGACCAGCCGCTCCATGTAATTGAGGTATTGCCGCCAGACCGGTTTATCGAGGCCGTAGTAGGCGTAAATGGCTTTTTTGACTTCGGGCGGCATGGGGCGTTCCGTGTCGAACGGGCCGCCCTTCATTTGGTGCAAAAGGAAGAAGGTGAGCGTTGCGACAATGAAGAGCACCGGAATCGCTTCCAAAAATCGTTTGAGAATGAAACGCAGCATCGTGGTTACGGTTGCTTCTCCAAATACACTCCCGTGAAAGGATGGTTGTCCAGAAGCGTGGGATACCATCCTTTGACTTCGGGCCGCTTGAGAAAATGAGTCGTGTAAAAATAAATTGGAATTTCGGGCATTTCGTCCATCAGGATGGCTTCAGCTTTTTGGAAAACTTCCAATCGCTGTTTGGGGTCCTGGGTGCGGGCGGCTTCGGTGATGAGGCGGTCGTATTCGGGATTGGACCAGCCGGTTTCATTGTTGCCGCCGTCGGTCACCCACATATCGAGGAATGTATTTGGGTCGACGTAATCGCCAATCCATGAGCCGCGGCAAATCTGATAGTTCAGCGCGCGTTGGGAATCGAGGTAGACTTTCCATTCCTGATTCACGAGCCGCGTGTTGACGCCGAGTTTTGTCTTCCACATTTGTTGAATAGCTTCGGCGATGGTGCGATGCGATTCCAGAGTGTTGTAAAGCAGTTCGATGGTCGGCATGCCTTTACCGTCCGGATAACCGGCTTCGGCCAGAAGGCGCTTCGCCTCGGCGACATCCTCCTTCAGATGAGTCCGGCAGGTGTAACCGGCCGTGCCCGGCGGGGTGAGATTATAAGCCGGCAATTCACCCGCCCGGGTGATGTCTTTCACAATCGCCTCGCGATTGATGGCCATGGCGAGAGCTTTCCGGACGCGTTTGTCGTTGAGCGGGGGCTTGGTTGTGTTGATGCGGTAAAAATAAGTTCCGAGGTAAGGACCGGAAACGAACAGTTCGGGATGGTTCGTCCGGTAGTAATCCATTTTTGAAAGTGGCACGGTGATGGTGATGTGCAATTGGCCCGCGCGGAAGGCGCGCTCTTCGGTGTCATCGCTCTCGATGGGATAGAAGCGAATGGCGTTTAGCTTCACGTGATCCCGGTTCCAGTAAGTCGGGCTTTTGCGGACCTCCACGACATCATTGACGCGCCATTTGGTCAGCACAAACGGGCCGTTGCCCACGAAATGACCGGGGCGGGTCCATTTGTTGCCGCGTTGGTAGGGATCGCCGTATTTTCTCACCGTCGCCATGGGAACGGGAAACCACGAGTTGTGTGTCAGCAGCGACAGAAAATAGGGAGTGGAACTGATCAGTGTGACCTGGAACGTGTGATCATCGATGACTTTGTAACCGGCCTTGCTGAAATCGGTAATGCCGTTCGTGTTGTAGGCCTCGGCATTCTTTACGACGTAATGCATGTAGGCGTATTCCGAGCCGAGCGACGGCGTGAGAATACGTTTGTAGGTCTCATAAAAATCCTGCGCGGTGACGGGGTCGCCGTTCGACCAGAGAGCATTTTTGCGCAAGTGAAAGGTGTAGACTGTTCCGTCGGGTGAAACGTCCCAGCTCTCCGCCACGCCCGGAATGGGGTGCAAATCCACGGGATCCAATGTGACCAAACCCTCGAGCAGCGACAGCATGATGTGATATTCCTGAACCCCGGTCACGACATCGGGGTCGAGGTCCTGGGGTTCGGTGCCGTTGCCGATGTGGAGGACTTGATCACGATCGCCCTCGTCCACGAGCGTCTGGCGTTTCATGCAGCCCGGCAAAAGAGAAAATGTAGCCGCCGCGCCGAGACTGGAAATAATGAACCGGCGCCGCGTGAGGTGACCTGGTGCAAACTGCATTGCTGTTTTGACACTTAAGAAACGGTTATTCCTCAAAAAAAGCAATGGGGCAGTTTTGTCGAAGGGCGCCTGGGTGGGACGAGTGGCCTCGCAAGCCAGTCTCGAAATCATTTCCCCTCGGCCGCCGCGGCATCACGGTATTGATAACGCGCCGCGACGATACTGAAAAGAATCGCCACGATGAAGGTCAATCCGGCGTAGAGGAGAAATCGCGACGTGCTGACGGATTCAGATTGCGCCCCGGGTTTGGCAAAAATCTCCGTGATGCCGGCCACGAGCAAATCGCCCAGCGCGATGGTCAGGAGCCAGAAGCTCATGACGAGGCTTTTCATTTCCGGCGCGGCTTCGCGGAAGGCGAATTCAAGGCCGGTCGTGGATACCAGCACTTCCGCGGTGGTGAGAATGGTATATGGGACGATTTGCCAAAGGACGCTGATTTGCTGGTTGGCGTCGACGCGGGATTGAATCATGGCCACGACGACGTAGGAAAAGGCGGCGACGAACATGCCGACGGACATGCGGCGGAGCGGTGAGGCGAATTTGCCGGCGCGCGGATAAATCAGGATGGTGAGAATCGGCACCAGAATCATGACGAGCGCGGGGTTGGCCGATTGCATTTCCTCGGCGCCAATTTGGAAATCGAGGAACTTAAAAGGAACCATTTTTTCGCCCTGCAACACCCACGTCGAATTCGTTTGATCAAACAGTGAAAAGAAAACCGGGATGAGCGCGAAGACGAACAGAATGGGACCGACCGAGCGCGCGGCGTTGATTTCGCTCTCGCCGTAACTACTGCGCGCGCCTTGCCAGAAATTGTCCGGCAGTTGGATTTTCCCAAGCAGGCTCGAAAGCACGACCGACGCATACCAGAGTCCGGCGCAAATCAGCGAGGCCCAGCCGAGGTTGTGAACGGCGGGACTGACATGATGCGCGACGGTGGAATAGACGGAGAAATAAGTGAGGCCGATCATCGCCAGCAGGGGCAATCCGATCGTGGTCAGCAGGGTGTGCAAAGGGAGGAACGGGGAGGCGGATTGCCGCCAGGCGGCGAAGAAGACATCGAAGAATCCGGCCTTGTGGGTTTCGCGGCTGGGCGGCACGCGGGTGTAATATTTTGTTCCCAGCCAGAACACGAAGGTGGCGATGGCCATCAGGATTCCCGGCACAGCGAAGGCGAGGCTGTAGCCGCTGTGATTTTTGACAAAGGGAATGACGAGGAACGAGAAAAACGAGCCGAGATTGATGGACCAATAGAACGCACCGTAGGCTTTTTGCAACAGATGCGATTGCTCGGGCTTGAATTGATCGCCCATGAAGGCGGACACGCAGGGTTTGATGCCGCCCGAGCCGAAGGCGATCAGGCCCAGGCCGGCGCAAAGCAGAATCATCTTTCCCTGGACGGTGTGAGAAAGATCGCTGCACGCCAGCACGCCGTGGCCCGCGCAATAAAACAGCGACACCCAGAGAATCGTGTGATAGCGGCCAATGATGCGGTCGGACAGCCATGCGCCGAGGAGGGGCATGAAATAATTCACGAAAACGAACAGGTGAATGATGCTCGTGGCGGTGTCATTGGATTGGCCGAGGCCGCCTTTGATGACTTCCCCGGTGATGTAGCCAGCAAGGATGCTGCGCATGCCGTAGTAGCTGAACCGTTCGCAGGCTTCGTTGCCGACGATGTATTTGATTTGTGGCGGCCAGCGGTTGGCGGAAGGATTTGTATCAGCGGCCATGCGTTTGCTCCTGCGTACGGAAAAATGGAAGGAATGTCCAGACTGGAACGGGGGATGGGTGTGACTGAAAGTAAGGGTCAAGCATTCAAAACGCGTTCCGTCTCCCTCGCCCAAGCGAGGGCTGGGGTGGGGATTCGCCTTACATTCATGGGCGTTACCATCCAATATTAAGAATGCCGCTGAGGAAATTGACCCTCACCTTCTGTCGCACCCACGAGGGATAATCTGAAGGCCGAAATCCGAAATCCGAAAGAAACTCGAAACCCGAAAGCGGCAAGCTGTCGGCGCACGCCGGACAGAATATTTTCCCCTGCAAAATCGAGATAAATTGGAAGTTTCGGCCGTTCGACTGGCAACCCGTTCGGGCTTCGAACTTCGGACTTCTTTCGGATTTCGGATTTCGGCCTTCGGATTTATTGCTGCGCCTAATCCGCCAAAGCCCTCAGCGCCTCTTCCATCGTCTCGCACGTCACAATCGGAATGCGGCGCCGATAGTGAAAAACTGACAGGATGTTGAACCCGATGTCTTTTCGCGGGTCTTTGATGATTCGCACGACCTTGCCAATGCCCGCTTTGTCGCACAGATCCATGCTGAGTTCAATGTCCGGCACGCACGCCAGGTCCATGGTTTCCAAGTCGCTGAAATCGCTCAGGAGCTTGAAGCCCGGCCGCACCCCTGCCAGCAATTCAGTCAATTTCTCCCGCCACTGCCGGGTCTCCGTCTCAGTCACATGCCCGGAGAAAGAGAACGTCAGCAGATTTTTTGATTTGTCAAAGTCGGCTCGAAACATCGGAATTTATTTTTGGTCGTTGGTCGTTGTCGGATGGTCGATGCCGAGTTTTTTCAGGAAAGGCTCGATGGAACGCGGGCGGCCGAGGAATTTCTCGATGGAAATATTCACGTCGCGCGAATCACCAACTTCATAGATTTCCTTGCGGAGGCGCATGCCGGCTTTTTGGTCGAAGTAGCCGTCGGGGGATTTTTCGAACACCGTCGCCATATCGGCGGCGATGGCATCGGCCCACGCGTAACCGTAATAACCCGCACCATAGCCGATGATATGGCCAAAGTAAGCGACAAACGCCGTGTCTTTGGGCATGGGCAGGAAGACGTCACTGAGGGTCTTGTTCGAGAGCGGCAGCACATCCTGGGCGTTGTCCTGGTGAATCTGGGTGTGCAACGCCAGGTCCATCAGGCCGAACGAAAGCTGCCGGCGATAGAACGAGCCTTCTGTGGCGAGCCGGGCTGCCTTCAACTGGGCCAGCACGTCCTCGGGAATTTTTTTGGATGGATCCCGATAATCCGCCGCGAAACTGTCCAAAACTTTTTTGTCCCACGCCCAGTTCTCAAGCATTTGCGAGGGCGCTTCGACGAAATCGCGCGGCACGCTGGTGCCGGAGAAGCGGGAATATTTCGCGCGCGTGAGGATGGTATGCATCGCATGGCCGAACTCGTGGAAAATGGTTTCCACGTCGTCGTGCGACATGAGCGAGGGATGGTCCTTGGTCGGCGTGGGAAAATTGCAGATCAACGCGCAAACGGGGCGTTGATATTTTCCGTCCGGCAACAGCTTGCCCTCGATGATTCCAAATTCGGCGAAGTGATGGTATTTGCCGTCGCGCGGAAACATGTCGAGGTAGAACATCCCGAGCGGCTCGCCGGTTTTTGCGTCGGAGACGGTGTAAAGTTGCAGATCGCCAATCCATTTGTAAGGCGGCTCGACGCGCTCGAATTTCAGGTCAAAAATGTGCTGATAAATCGAGAACATGCCGTCGAGCACGTGTTGATACGGGAAATAAACGCGCAGTTGCTCGGCGTCCACGTTGTATTTTTCCTTCTTCAATTGGTTCGCGAAATAACGCCAGTCCCAGATGTTGATTTTGGCATTGGGATCGCCGGTTTCCTTTACTTTGATTTGGCGAAACTCCTCCAGCTCCGCGTCTAACTTCGGTTGCAGGCCGGTTTCGAGCTTGTTTTCGAAGGCGATGGCCGTGGCGGCGTTTTTGACCATCTTCGTTTCGGTGTCGTAGTCCGCGTAGCTCTTGTAGCCGAGCTTGTGGGCGATGTTGTCGCGGAGGACGAGGATTTTTTGCAGGAGCGGGATATTTTCTTCGCGCGCGAGATTGCATTGGGCGATCATCACTTGTTTGCGGGTCTCCTCGCTCTTGGCGTTGTCCTCGATCGTGAGGTAATGCCAGGTGATATTGGCCATGATCGTGTATTCGTCATCGCCGGTTTTAACCTGCTTTAGAAAATCATCCGGCACGCCTTCGAGTTGGGCCCTGGTGAACTTCATGGGCTGTTTGGCCTTTTCAATGTTCTCCTCGAAGTCAGTGGAAAAGTTCGAAAGCTCCTTGCGCATGCGTTCGACGTCGTCGCGGTCGGCTTTCGAGAGATCCAGACCGGCCCGGCGATAATCGCGCATGGTTTCGAAGAGCAGCTTGGCATCCTCGCCTTGCAGCGCGGGCTTGGTGTCGGCGTAAGCCTTCACGGCGCGATAGACATCCTCGCGGTAATCGATGCCGACCATCCAGGCCTCCAGTTTTTTCAACTGTTCCGTGGCCGCATCGCGCATTTCGGGGCTGGTGCTGGTTTCCTGAATGAGCGTGAGGCGGTTGTCCGTGGTCGAGAGCTCCCAGCCCAGGTCGTCGAGCGCGCGGAGGGTATTGTCGAAATTGACCTCGTTCGCGCTCAATTTGCCGATGCGGTCCAGCGCGGCGCCGGCGCCCGCGATGGCTTTGGTGACGGTGGCGGCGATTTCGTTCGTCGTCGTTTCGAAGGTGGGAATGGTGATCACGGAATTGAATTTGGCGGAGCTGCTTTGAAATTCCTGCAGGTTGCCCTGCGCGATCGGAGCCGGTTTGATTTCGGCCGGCGCGGCGCCGGCTGTTTTGTGGGGAACGTTTTTGCAGCCGGCCAGGAGCGAGGCCGTGAGAAGAAATGAAATTGTTTTCCAGCGCATAAATTGGGTGCAAAGTATCGTCTAAAATTGTCTGTTCAAGCGCAATTCAACGTGACACCCGGCACGCTACATCTGACACTCGCACGCGTGGCGTTGCTCGAAATAAAAAACCTGAAGCTCGATTTCCTCGCGGGCGAACAGGGCGCGCGCGCGGTGGACGATGTCTCGCTGACGCTGGATTCAGGCGAGACGGTGTGCCTCGTGGGCGAAAGCGGCTGCGGCAAAACCGTCACGGCGCTCTCCGTGGCGCGGCTCGTGCCGACTCCACCGGCGAAATATGTCGGGGGCGAAATTCTGCTGAACGGACGCGATGTTTTGAAAATGCCGGCGGACGAATTGCGCGGCATTCGCGGCGGGGTGGTGAGCTATGTTTTCCAGGAGCCGAGCGCGTCGTTGAACCCGGTGATCCGCATCGGCAAACAAATCAAGGAATCGCTGCGGCTGCATCGGCCGGAAAAAGCGACGGATGAGCAGGTGATTCGCCTGCTGAAACTGGTGCGGATCCCCGCGCCCGAATCGCGCATCGGGAATTATCCCTTCGAAATGTCGGGCGGCATGCAGCAGCGCGTGATGATTGCGATGGCGCTGGCGAGCGAGCCGAAATTGCTCGTGGCCGATGAGCCGACGACTGCGCTGGATGTGACCATCCAGGCGCAAATTCTGGAGCTGTTGCTCGACCTCAAAAAACGCCTTGGCATGAGCATCCTGTTGATTACGCACAACCTCGGCATTGTGGGCGATATCGCGGACCGCGTGGCGGTGATGTATGCCGGGCAAATCGTGGAGCTGGCGCCCGCGCGTGAATTGCTGCGCAAGCCGCTGCATCCCTACACGAAAGCGCTGATGAATTCCGTGCCGAAATTGAGCGGCGGCGCGGCGCGGTTGACGGCAATTCCGGGCAACGTGCCGCGCATCGGAAATTTTCCGGCGGGATGCCGGTTTTACCCGCGTTGCCCGAGCGCAAAACCGGAGTGCGCGACCAAAATGCCGGACCTGGTGGAAGTGGAACCAAAGCGGTGGGTGAGGTGCTTGTATGCCAGTTAAACTAACCGCGGAGACGCGGAGAAATCGAGCGACCGGAAATGGCTTTGCTCAAACTCTGCGCCTCCGCGTCTCTGCGTTGAAAGAAAAGTGAGCCTGCTCTCAGTCAAAAATCTCAAAGTTCATTTTCCCGTCAAACACGGGTTGTTCGGCCGCGCGGAGGAGTTTGTGAAGGCCGTCGACGGCGTGAGCTTTGACATTGCGCCCGGTGAGACGCTCGGGCTGGTCGGCGAATCGGGTTGCGGCAAGACAACTTTGGGACGGGCAATGGTGCGATTGGTGGAACCGACGGCGGGAAGCGTGTTGCTGGATGGCGTGGATATTACCCGCATGAATGGCGCGATGCTGCGCGCGCAGCGGCAAAAGCTGCAAATGATTTTTCAGGACCCGTACGGCTCGTTGAATCCCCGCATGACGGTGGAGGACGTCGTGGGTGAGGCGCTGGATATTCACGGGCTGGCGGAAAATAAATCCGCGCGCGCAAAACAGATCGCTGAATTGTTGAAAGCCGTGGGGCTCGATGCAAGTTACGCGCAGCGGTATCCGCATGAATTCAGCGGCGGGCAACGCCAGCGCATCGGCATTGCGCGCGCGCTGGCAGTCGAGCCGAAGTTGATTGTGTGCGATGAACCGGTCAGCGCGCTCGATGTTTCCGTGCAGGCGCAAATAATCAACCTGCTGCAGGATTTGCAGCAGCAGCGCGGGCTGGCGTATCTGTTCATCGCGCACGATCTCGCGGTGGTGGAACACATCAGCCGGCGCGTCATGGTGATGTATCTCGGAAAAGTCGTGGAATTGGCGGACGCAAAAGCGATTGTGCACGAGCCCAAACATCCCTACACGCAGGCGCTGATTTCGGCAGTGCCGGTTGTGGACCCGGATTCCAAGCGGCAACGAATTATTTTGCCGGGAGATGTGCCGTCACCGATTCATCCGCCGCCCGGTTGTCCATTTCATCCGCGTTGCCCGATTGCCGAGGATCGGTGCCGTGTGGAAATTCCCGCACTGCGCGAAATCGCCGCCGGCCATTTCGCCGCCTGTCATCTCGCGAAATAATTCTTTAACGTAGGACAGGCATCTTGCCTGTCTCTATCTTTCCGGAAATTCATTTTGGGAGCTTCAGACGAGTATCTCCGATTTTTTTCGAATATTGATTTTGCTCCCGCGTCGAAATAGATCGAAAGAGCGAGAGGTGTGTGCCGCACGGGGAAAAATTTCCCGCCGCGTAACTCTTGCCTCTTTACCGCGTCTGAATGGGAGACAGGCGAGCGGCGCGGTGCGCAAGGTTTGCGCAGTCAGTTTGCAGAACGTGCGCGGTTGCCTCCGGGCGGGTTGGCCGTTGGAGTGAAATCATGTTCGGCCTTGCGGGGACCGGCTTCGACGAAAAGGCGGTAAGCCTCACCGGGGACGAGCGGTTCGGGCCTCGCATTGTTGACGACTGGCTTCATGCCGCGAACGCGTTGCCCGTAGGAAACGATTTTTGTGGGCACGGAATTGGAGTCCGATTTCAGTTCCCAGACCGGCAAGGCATATTTGTTGCTGGCTAATGCACTGACGGGAACGACCTTTAACGAAGTCAGTCGATAAGCGTCGCCGAAAATGAAATTGACGTGGCCGAAACGCTCGTCGTGCGAGACGAGCAGGAGCTTGGGCTTGAACCAATTGCTGAAATGAATAACGTAAACGATGCCAAGAATGATCGCCACCGCGATGAGGACCCAGGTTTTTCTATTCATAAACAAAATGAACGAAGCGGCTGCTTGAGCCGTCGAACCAACTATCAGACGCGCCAACGAGAGGAAATGTTATGAGAATAACGAGGAGAATCAAATCCGGCGCGCGGGCACCGGGTTTCACTTTGATTGAATTGCTGGTCGTGATCGCAATCATCGGCATTTTGGCCGCGATGCTGTTGCCGTCATTGAGCCGCGCGAAAGGTTCGGCGCTGCGCATTTCCTGCCTGAACAGTCTCCGTCAAATGGGACTTGCCACGCAACTTTACAGCGGCGATAACCGGGATTTTTTTCCGCCGCGCGATTCCGTCAGCCGCTGGCCGGATCGGCTTTATGACAACTACGGCAAGAACCTCAAATTGCTGCTTTGCCCGAGCGATCGCCAGGAGCCGAATTCCAATCCACCGTTGCCGATGAGCATCGGCTATTCGGGTTCGAACAATATTGCCGACGCCGCCTGCCGCAGCTTTTTCATCAACGGCTTCAATGATTTCTATTCCGACAAGTCAGGCATTCCATTGTCCAACTGGGGCGGATTGGAAACTTACATGGCGACCAACGGTCTGGGCATCCGGCAGACGGATATCATTCATTCGAGCGATACAGTCATGCTCGGGGAAAAGGAATTTGATCACGGTGATTTTTACATGGACCTCGGCGAAAACGGCGGCAACGACACCACCGGCGTTTTGGAGCAAAGCCGCCACGACAGCCGCGGGCCGGGCACTGCCACCGGCGGTTCGAATTTCACGTTCGCCGATGGCAGCGCAAAATATATTAAATACGGGGGCTCGCTTTCGCCGTTAAGTCTTTGGTGTGTCAGCGACGCCGACCGCTCTGCGTACGCATATCAATCGCCGGGGATGCCGTAGTGGCACGGGCGTCCCCGCCCGTGCCAACATTCCCGAGCCCTTCCTGTAACCCCTGCGCATTGCTCCTCGTCCGATGGGGTGCCTTATGAAACAACCCCTGCCCCTGCACCATCACTCTGTACTCTTCAAATCCCCCGGCATCTTGTTCAGCGCCGTCTTCATGCTGCTGACAGCGTTGTGCGCCCTGGCGGAATCTCCACCCGGCCCGCAAAAAGCCGGTTCGGGGATTTACGACATTCGCGATTTCGGAGCGAAGGGCGATGGCGTGACGGTGAACACAAAAGCGATTCAGGCCGCCATCGATGCCTGCGCCGCAAACGCCGGCGGCACGGTGCTCGTGGCGGGCGGAAGTTTTCGCTCCGGCACCATTCAATTGAAGGACAACGTCACGCTGGAACTCGCCGCGACAGGGCGCATTCTCGGCAGCACCAATCGCGCGGATTATCTCGACCGGAATACGATGGTTGATCGCGGCGTTCCCACCAGCAACGGCAACATCGTCCTGCTCTTCGCCGCCAACGCGACGAATGTGACCATTGAGGGACGCGGCACGATTGATGGCGATGGCGGCGTTTTTTATACCGGCCACGGCGACGGCAGCGGGCCGCGCACGCCCGGCTCGCCCGCGCCATCGAACGCGCCCAATGTGGATCGCCCCCACCTGATTGTTTTTCGCGACTGCAAAAATATTTTGATGCGCGACGTTTTTCTGACGCGCAGCGCCTATCATTGCGTGCGCATTCTGAATTGCGAATACGTCCACTTCAGCAGCGTGAGGATTTTTAATCGCGTGAACCTGAACAATGACGGCTTTCATTTCAACGACTGCCGCTACGTCAACATCGACAACTGCAACATCAAATGCCAGGACGACGCCTGTGCCTTGTTCGGCAGCAACCAGTATGTCACCGTGGAAAATTGCTCCTTCAGCACGCGTTGGTCCGTGTTCCGGTTCGGCGGCGGTTCACCGAATCACATCGCCGTGGCGAATTGTTTGATTTACGAGACGTACGGCTGCCCCATCAAATTCGGCGGCGGCAACTGTTCCAACATCACCTTCGACAATATCATCATGCGCGATGTGACCGGGCCGATTTCTATCACCGAAGGCGGCGGTTATGGCCGCCGCAACGGCGGAGCAACCAACGACATGCAAACCGCGCGGCCGCGGCCGGCCATCCGCAACATTTCCTTCAGCAACATCGAAGCGACGGTCGTAAAAGAGCCGCAACAGCAGGAAGACATGCCGTTCGTGCCGGGCATTCGCGATGGCGAAAAATTTTCCTGCATCACGCTCAACGCCGTGAATGGCGGTATCATCGAGGAAATTACTTTCAACAATGTTCATGTCACTTCTTCCGGCGGCGGCACGGCAGAGATGGGCGCCGTGCGCAATGTTTCGACGAACACCGGCGAATATTTCGGCATCGGCATTCGCCCGGCTTACGGTCTGTACGCGCGCGGCATCAAAGGGCTTTCGCTGCAAAATGTGCGCTTCGACACCACGTCGGCGGATTTGCGGCCGGCAGTGATTTTGGACGGCGTGAGCGACGCAGCGATTGACAACCTCAGCGTCCAGGGCAACGACGGCGCGGAATCCGCGCTGCGATTCATCGATACGCGGGACACCCTGGTGACAGGCGCGCGGTTGCTCTCGTCTGCGCCGGTTTTCCTCGCCGTGGAAGGCGCGAAAAGCTCGAATATCAAAATCGACGGCGGAGATTTTTCAAAGGCAGGCAAAGCGTTGAAGATTGATCGTGATGCGGCAGACGATGCAGCGAAAATTCGGGAATGAATATCCGGTGACAGAGGGTAGGGACGGCGCGCTGCGCCGTCCGCGCCACGTTCAGCGGCGCGGCAGTTCTTGCCAAACGTTGAAAATTTTGTTCCGTCCGCCGAACACGGACGGCGACGCCGCAGCATAACGTCTCTACCACCCCCAAAATAACTTCCATTGGACAATTGACCCGAAGTAACCGATTGGTTATAACTCTGGCCGCTGCCGGGGATTTGTAATCCGTGCTTTTACGGTTAGATTGCGGGCGTCGGCGGCCAATTTACCGAATCATTTTGCAGGGTATGGATGAATCGCATAGTCAGGGCGCCACTCTTCCGAAAACAGACGGGGGAGAAGGTGCCATTTCAAACAACAACAAAATCTCTTTCTGGAAACGCCGGCCCGTTGTGGTGATCGGCACGATCGCTCTGGCCGTCATCCTCATTTGGGGGTTGGGCTCGCTGGCACGCAGCTTTTCGCACGAGGCCACCGATGACGCCTTTCTCGCGGCGGACATCGTGTCCATCGCGCCGAGGGTTGCGGGCCAGGTCAAGGAGGTGTTCGTCAAGGATAATGAAATCGTGAAGACCGGCGACCCGCTGGTGCTGATCGATCCGCGCGACTACCAGACGGCGGCGGCGCAAAAGAATGCCGCGCTGGTCGCCGCCAACGCCAATACGAACGTCATTGCCTCCAGCTTCAAAATGCTGAGAGTGCAGGTGAACACCGCCAGGGAGACTTACAAACAATCGGAAGCGCAGGCCGCCGCGGACAAGGCAAATGCGGAAAAAGCCGCTTCGGATTTTCGTCGCGCCCGGGACCTCATCCAGGAAAAGACCATCTCGCCGCAGGAATATGACAGCGCCAGGGCGGCATCCGAATCGGCCAGCAACACCTGGCACGCGAGCGAGGCGAAAGCGGCCAGCGACCATTCGAAAATCGACGAGGCGCAGGCGGAATTCGAGGCCGGGCTGGCGGCGTATGACCGCGCGGTGGCGCAGGCGGACCAGGCGCAGGTGGATGTGAATTTGGCGGATCTGGATTTGTCCTACACGCGAATCGCCGCGCCGACAGACGGACGGGTGACGCGCAAGGCCGTCGAGCCGGGTGATTACGTTCAGGTGGGCCAGCATTTGATGGCGATTGTGCCGACCAATATCTGGGTGGTGGCGAATTTCAAAGAGACGCAGCTCCGGAAAATCCGGACGAATCAGCCCGTGGAAGTCGAGGTGGACGCCGTCGGCAGTCGCAAGTTCCCGGGGCATGTCGACAGCATTCAGGCTGGAAGCGGCGCGGCGTTCAGTTTGTTGCCGCCGGAAAACGCAGTCGGCAATTTCGTGAAGGTGGTCCAGCGCGTGCCGGTGAAAATTGTTTTCGATAACCCAATTGAAGCCCAACACGCGCTCGGTCCGGGCATGTCTGCCGTGCCCAGTGTTCAGGTGGGAGCGGAGATTCCACAGGCCGTGGTGATCGTCGTGGCGGTTCTGCTGGCGCTCGTTGCGGGGGCTTTCTGGTGGCGCGCCGCGGGCAGAACCGAGACATAAGGCGCGAGCATGGCTGCTTCCACCAGCAAAGCCGGTGAACAGTGGCGCCCAAGCCATAATCCATGGCTGATCGCCGTCGCGGTGATGACCGCGACGTTCATGGAGGTCCTGGATACATCCGTGGCAAACGTCTCGCTGCCGCATATCGCGGGCAACTTGTCCGTGACCACCAATGAAGCGACGTGGGTGCTGACGAGTTACCTCGTTTCAAACGCCATCGTGCTGCCCATCACGGGCTGGCTGGGGATTTATTTTGGCCGCAAAAACCTGCTCGTCATTTGCGTCGCCATCTTCACCGGCGCATCCATTCTCTGCGGCATGGCGCCTTCGCTGTCGTTCCTCGTCGTCGCGCGCGTCCTTCAAGGCGCGGGCGGCGGCGCGATGCAGCCCATCGCGCAGGCGGTGTTGCTGGAAAGTTTCCCTCCCGAAAAACGCGGCGTGGCCATGGCCACCTACGGCATGGGCGTCATCGTGGCTCCGATTCTTGGCCCCACGCTCGGTGGCTGGATCACGGATAATTATTCCTGGCGCTGGATTTTCTACATCAACGTGCCGGTCGGCATCATGGCGGTGCTCATGGCTCAGGCGTTCATCGAGGACCCGCCCTACATCAAGAACGCGAAGATTGAAAGCGTCGATGTGCTGGGCTTCGGATTTCTCGCCGTCTGGCTCGGCACGCTGCAGGTGATTCTCGATAAAGGCCAGCAGGACGATTGGTTCGGCTCGACGTGGATTACCTGGTTCGCCGTGATTTCCACGGTATGTTTTTTCGCCTTCGTTATACGGGAGCTGACCACGGACCATCCCATCGTGAATTTGCGCGTCTTGAAGAACCGCAATTTCGTGGCGGGAGTCATTCTGATCACCTGTCTCGGCGGGGTGCTGTATGGCACGACCGCGGCGCTGCCGATTTTTCTCCAGACCATGATGGGATATCCCGCGTTGCAAAGCGGCTATGCGCTGAGCCCGCGCGGTGTTGCCGCGTTAATCACCACCTTCATCGTCGGGCGAATCATTGGGAAAGTGCCCAACCGCATTCTGATTTCCCTTGGATTTGTGTTGCTGGCAATGTCGTCATTTTGGCTGGGGCTCATCAACCTGCAGATTTCCGTCTGGAGCGTCATCTGGCCGAGCGTATTGAACGGCGTGGCCATCAGTTTCATTTTCGTCGCGCTCACCACCTCCGCAATGGGTCATTTGCGGCAGGACCAGATGGGCAACGCGACGGGCATTTACAATTTGATGCGCAACCTCGGCGGCAGCTTCGGCATTGCGTTTGTGACGACGATCATCGCGCGCCGCGCGCAGGTGCATCAGGCGTTGATGGTGGGCCACATGACTCCCTACGATCCTGCCTACACGCAGCAGCTCGCCGCCGCGCAACAGGCCCTGACGGCAAGCAGCGGTTCGTGGCTCGCGCATCAACAGGCGCTCGGGCTGCTTTACAACGACCTGCTCAACCAGGCCAGTTTGTGGGCGTTCGTGGAAAACTTCCGCCTCTTCGGGTTTTTGTGCTTGGTTTGCATCCCGCTGGTTTTATTATTTAAACGCGTGCAACGCGGGCAAAAACCAATCGCGGCGCACTGACGGTTGGTTAAATGAGTACATTCGTTCAATGGTTAAATAAGTCATCTCTCTCCAGCGCGAGGCGTTTTATATTTAACTCATTTTAACTGATTTCACTTATTTGACCGCCCCCATGACCATTACCCTTTTCATCCCCTGCTTCGTGGACCTGATGTATCCACGCGTGGGCATCAGCATGGTGCAGATTTTCGAAAAGCTTGGGCACAAGGTCGAATACCCGGAAGAACTCACCTGCTGCGGCCAGCCGGCATTCAATTCCGGCTACTGGCCCGAAGCGCGCGATGTCGCCCGGCCGGTATTGCAACGCTTGAAAAACTCCGAAGCCGTGGTCATCGCCTCCGGCTCCTGCGGTGCAATGATAAAAGTCTTTTACCCGCAACTCTTCGCCGGCACTCCGGAAGAAAAGGCCGCGCAGGAACTTTCCGCGAAGTGCTACGAGTTTTCCGATTTTCTCGTCACGAAACTGGGCAAAACAGATTTCGGCGCGCGCTTCCCGCACAAAGTGACTTTCCACGACGGCTGCCACGGCTTGCGCGAACTCGGCAATAAAAAGCAGGCGCGCGATTTGCTGAACAAGGTCCGCGACCTGGAACTCGTCGAAATGCGCGACGCGGAAACCTGCTGTGGTTTCGGCGGCACATTCGCCGCCAAGTTTCCGATGATTTCCACCGCGATGGGCGAAGTAAAATGCGCCTCCGCTGCGGAGACCGGCGCGGAATACATTGTGTCGAACGATTCCAGTTGCCTGATGCATGTGCAGGGGTTGCTGGATAAGCAAGGACGGAAACTCAAGACCATTCACCTGGCGGAAGTATTGACGAGCAAATGAGATGAAATCCGAAATCCGAAATCCGAAATCCGAAACAAGCCCGAATGTCGAAACCCGAACAGGCCGCATGTGCTCTGGGAATTCGAACCTTTTTGGACTTCGGACTTCGGGTTTCCTTCGGATTTCGGATTTCGGATTTCGGATTTCCTCCCCATGAGTTCTCCCGTCCAGCAATTCAAAGAGCAGGCGGAAGTGCTCACGCACGATTTGCGGCATCGCGAGATCATTCAGACTGCGCTGCGCAAATACGAAGTCGTGCGCGACAAATCGCGCGGCGCCTTTCGCGACTATCGCTCCGCGCGCCAGGCGGCGGCGGAAACGAAGTGGGAAGCGGTCAATCATCTCGACAAATATCTCGCGCAGTTCGCCGGCAAACTCGAAGCCCGTGGCACGAAAGTGCATTGGGCAACGACCGGCGAACAGGCCCGCGACATCATCATGGGAATCATTCGCGGGAAAAAGGCCCGCTCCATCGTCAAGTCGAAGGCGATGACTTCTGAGGAGATTCATTTGAATCACGCGCTGGAGCATGAGGGATTTGAGGTGGTGGAATCGGACCTCGGAGAATTCATCGTGCAACTGCGCAAGGAAACGCCGTATCACATCGTTTTTCCCGCGATGCATCTCACGCGCGGCGACATCAAGGAATTGTTTAATCGCGAACTCAATTCGAATTCCACGGATAATCCGGAAGAGCTGACCATGGTGGCGCGGCGCGTGTTGCGGCAGAAATACATTCATGCCGATGTCGGTTTCACCGGTGCGAATTTTGGCATCGCGGAGACGGGGATGATTTCCATCACGGAAAATGAAGGCAACGCGCGCCTCACCGCCGCGTTGCCGAAAACGATGATCACGCTGATGGGCATCGAAAAAGTCCTGCCGCGATTGGAAGACCTCGCGCTGTTCCTGCCGTTGCTGGCGACGTCCGGCACCGGGCAGGCGTTGACTGGCTACAACACGATGTACGGCGGCCCGCGCCAGCCCGGCGAATGTGATGGGCCGGAGGAATATCACGTGGTGCTGCTCGACAATCGGCGCACGGAACTGCTCGCAGACCCGGAGCAGCGCGACGCGTTGCACTGCATCCGCTGCGGCGCGTGCCTGAATGTCTGCCCTATTTTCCGCAACGTGGGCGGGCACACTTATGGCACCACTTATTCCGGCCCGATTGGTTCGGTGATCACGCCGCATTTGCGCGGGTTGCAGGATTGGAAACACCTCTCGTTTTCCAGCTCGCTTTGCGGCGCGTGCAGCGAGACCTGCCCGGTGAAAATCGATCTCGCGCATCACCTGTTGCAAAACCGCCGCAACGCCTCGCAGGAAAAACCATCGTTCTTTTGGAAAACCGGTTTCAAACTATTCTCCTTCATTTTCAATCGGCCGGGGCTTTACAAATTCATCGCGCCGCTCGGGCGCATCGGGCAGAAACTGCATCCGTTTGTGAAAGGAACGAAGCTGGACCCGGCGTACGCGTGGACGAAAACTCGCGAGGCTCCAAAAATCGCCGAGCAGACGTTCAAGGAATATTGGAAGGGACGTTCATGACCGAACGTGAAAAAATCTTTGCGCGCATCCGCGAGGCGCTGACCGTTCCGGCGCCGTTGCCGGGACAACATGATGCAGGACATCACGCACCTGCGTCCGGAACGCCTTCTGCCCAGGCCCGTGAATGGCTTCCGCCAGTGGGCGATTCGTTTGAGGACCAACTGGCGCGTTTCCGCGCGAACGCCGCCGACCTCAAGGCGACTTTTTATTTCTGCAATAGCCGCGATGAACTGGCGAAGCTGCTGTGCGAATTGCGCGACGTGGAAGGCTGGAAAAAAATTGCATCGCACACGGGCGAATTGACCGACGCCGCCTGCAAAATGCTCGGGCTCCCGGTGAGCCACACCGACCAAAAGTTCGACGCGAACGAACTCGAAGCTTCCGACGCGGGCATCACCGAGTGCGACGCGCTCGTCGCGCAAACCGGCAGCGTGCTGGTGACGAATCGCAGCGCCGGCGGACGGGCCTTGTCCGTGCTGCCGCCGCATCACGTGGTGCTGGCGCGGCGGGAGCAATTGCTGCGCGATCTGCCGGCGGCGTTCGAGTTGTTGAAGAAAAAATACGCCGCGAATTATCCGAGCATGATTTCGTTCATCACCGGCCCGAGCCGCACCGGCGATATCGAACGAATTCTCGTTCTTGGCGCACACGGCCCAAAAAAGCTCACGATTTTCTGCGGCCCGTAGGACAGGCATCTGCTCTGTAGAGCGGTTAAAAAAATACTGTAGCCATCTCGGAGCGAGGATTTTTGATTTTTGGCGAGGCTTCGGCGAAGGAGTCCCGCCACGGCGGGATGACTGAGCAACGACTTGTCCGCCGTAGCCTTGGCGAAGGCGGAAGCCAAAAATCAAAAAGACCGCCCTCTCAATTCCCTTCGCCGAATGGCTACAGTATTATTTTAACCGCTCTAGCCACCAGTTCCTTTTTGAACTGCGCGCTGCCTATGAACCTGGGAGCAAGCGCCCCGGGCTGAAGGCCCGAAAGATGAAAGCCCAGGGCAAGGCCAGCGGAGCGGCCGCCGCCCTGGGGCAAGCGCCCTCATCGCCCCTCGCCCTGAAAGGGCGACACAATCTTCTCCATTCATGGAAGCACCCGCGGTTCATGGAAAGAAATCATCTGATTCTGGAGAGAAATCGGTCCCCTCTCCGACGTCGGATTAAGCCGAAGACTCATATCTTACCCTCGATTTCCACACAGGACCACCCTCCTTGGGGACTTGAGCCGCTTGGCTTGCGCAGTCGGCTGTGCGCCGCGATAGAGATTCGTCGTGACCTCGTAAAAATTCGACAGGCCCGGTTCGTGCAGCAGTGCGGCCCAATTGGCCGGGCGCGTGGCGGCGTTATTTGTCTGGCCGGCAAAACATGTGGAGTTGGTGAGAAAGATGGCCAGAGCCAGCCACCAGACGGTCCTGATTCGGAGAAGCATTATTTCCCTTTGGAACGCTGCATCTGGGCGCGTTTCATTTCGCGGTCGGAATCGCGCTTTTTCAAGTCCTGGCGCTTGTCGTATTGCACCTTGCCCTTGCCGACGCCGAGAGCGACTTTCACTCTCCCATTTTTCCAGTACAACGAGAGCGGGATGAGCGCGTTGCCTTTGACCGAGGCGAGGCCGAAGAGTTTTCGGATCTCGGATTTGTGCAGCAGAAGTTTTCGCGTGGCCTTGGGCTGATGGTTCTGGAGGTTGCCCTGGGCGTATTCGTCGATGTGCGCGTTGTAGAGAAAAACCTCATCGCCTTCCACGCGCGCGAAGGCGTCGCCGATCTGGCCTTTGCCCGCGCGCAAGGCCTTCACTTCCGTGCCGCGCAGGACGATGCCGGCTTCGAAGGTCTCGAGGATATGATAATCCCGGCGCGCTTTCGAATTGGTGACGATGTCAGCCACAAAAAAATTTACGATTTACGATTGGCGATTTACGAGCAAACCGAATAAAGCGCGTAAATCGTATATCGTAAATCGTAAATTAAAAAGGGGGCTGCTGCGAAATTATCGCTTCTTGGCGCGTTTCTTGGCGGTCGGGCGCGTGAGTTCCACGAATTCCGGCAGGTCGAAACCGATTTTATCCTCGATGATTTCGGTGAGGGCGATATCGGCCACCCCCATGTTCGGGGAGGCATCAATGAGCGGGCGGCTCATGGCGCCGGCGCCCGAATTGAGCTGGCGCACGCGGCGAGAGACCAAATTAACCAGAACGTTGGGATTGCCAACCTTCTCCAAAGCTTTTTTCGTCAGTTCAGCGTTCAAGTTTCTTTCCCTTCAGGTTCAAAACGAGCGCAGTAAAGTAGCTGTTGCCTGCCTGAAAGCAATAGAAAATTTAACCAATATGCTAACTTCTAAGGTGACGGTTCAGGAGCGCGACCTTCAGGTCGCTTCAAGGTGATGGCATCAATCGATTCTGAGTTTTCAATACGCTCGATAATGTCGTGCTGAAGCGGCATAAATGCCCCGCCCCTTCAGCCAAGGATGCTGTCAAAACTTCGGAATCCTCTTGCGCCTCCAAAGCCCTTTCCCTACAACACAATCGCATGTCGACGAAAGTCAGAAGTTTTGATTTGGACGAGTTTTTGGCCAGGAGCACCGTGTCGGTCAATAAGGCGCTCGATCAGTTCCTGCCGTCGGAGAAAACCAGGCCGGCCACGATCCATAAGGCAATGCGTTACTCGCTGTTTGCGGGCGGCAAACGCATGCGCCCGGCGGTTTGCCTGGCAGCGGCGGCGGCCTGCGGCGGCAGCGAAAAGGATGCAATGCCGCTCGCCTGCGCGGTTGAGTGCATTCATACCTATTCGCTGGTCCATGATGATTTGCCGGCGATGGACAATGACGATTACCGCCGCGGCAAATTGACGAATCATAAAGTTTTCGGCGAGGGCATCGCCGTGCTCGCCGGCGACGCCTTGCTGACGCAGGCGTTTGAAATCGCGGCGAAGAGCAAGGGCTGGCCGCGCTATTCGCACCAGCAGATTATTTTGGAACTGGCGCACACTTCCGGATCGCTCCAGCTAATCGCCGGACAGGTGGCGGATTTGGAAGGCGAAGGAAAGAAAACCTCCGTCGAACAACTCCGCTACATCCACGAACGCAAGACTTCGGCATTGCTGTGCTGTTCCGTGCGATTGGGCGGCATGAGCGCGAATTGCTCCTCGGCGCAGCTCAAGGCGCTGACGGATTTCGGCTACAGCGTCGGCCTCGCCTTCCAGGTCATCGACGACATTCTCGATGTAACTCAAACCAGCGAGCAGCTCGGCAAAACCGCCGGCAAAGACACCAAAGCGCAAAAGGCTACTTACCCCTCGATCGTGGGCCTGGAAAAATCCCGCAAAATCGCGGCGCAATTGACGGCTAAAGCCTTCGCATCGCTGAAGATTTTCAAAGGAAAAGCAGAGGCGCTGGAGGGATTGGCGGAGTTTTTGTTGAAGCGGGATCGGTAAGCCGCCTCGAACTCCTGAAGCTGAGTTTCGCTTGCGGTTTCAGATTGCAAGGAGAGCGGGAGGGCCGCGATGTGCTTTTGAATTCTTTGCTTGGCTTCCCGAGAGAGCATGTCTCGCCAGGGAACTTACTGCTCCGAATAAAACTTCTCCACCTTCGCCTGCACGTCTTTGTAGCCGATGTCGATGGCGTAGATTTGTTCGAGCTGTTCGATGGATTCTTTCTTTTTATCCATCGCTTCAAAGACGGTGCCGAGATTGTAGACCAATTCCTTCTTTTCCTCGTCAAACACCGGCTTCTCCTTGATCGCGTCCTGAAAAGTGTTCACGGCGATCGGATACATTTTCTTCCGGGCAAAACATTGCCCCAGATAATTCATGGACGCGATTTTCTTGTTCGGATTGTTCTTCGATTTCTGGAATTCCGCCATCGCCTCGGCGATTTTTCCGGCTTCGAAAAAGAGTTTGCCCAGTTCAAAGCGGGCGGAGAGGTCGGTTGGATTTTTGTCGACAAGTTTTTGGGCGGCGGCAATGCGATATCCCTGCTTTTCGGCGTTTATTTGCGCCACTTTCTCGGCGTAATCCGGAGCGGTGGCGTCGAGGTGCTCAACCTGATAATCGAATTGCTTGGATTTGGTCTTGGCAATGTCCGCATCGATGCCCGCATCGGCAGCGCCGGCTTCGCTGGCTTTGATTTTTTCGTAAAACTGTATCGCAAGATTGAACTGCTTTTTTTCCGCGTAAAGCTCCGCGATATTGCGGATCAATTTCAAATTGTTCGGCTCGGTCTTAAGGCGCGCCAGATACTCGCTCAAAAGATTTTGGGTGTGATCCTCGCTTTTCTGGACCCGATTGGCCTGCTCAAGCGAAACGGCTTCTTTCTCGTTCCGCAAAATGTCGCGATAGGAGCCCTGCCCGCCGGCGAGCCCTTCGTAGCCGCCTTCGGTGAGCGTTTTGCGTGCGGACAAATCTTTCAGTGCCTGGTGCAGTTCCGCGTCGTTCGGCATTGCGCGTTGCAGGTCCATGAGGATGCGCTCGGCGCGCTGGGCTTCGCCGGTTTCCGCGAGCGCATTCGCGTATTGGATGGCGATGTTTTTATCCCGGGGAGAGTGTTTGAAGAGCATGTCCAGGGACATGACTGCCGTCTTCGGCATGTCCAGCGCGACGGCGGCATCGGCGATGAGGCGATGCCCGGCGGAGCTGGTGGGATCACTGTTGAGGATTTGCTCGGCGATGCCCAGCGCCTCCGTTGGATTCCTGCGCAACGCGATTTGTCCCTTGGCGACGAGCGGCGAGGAGCTCGCGCTGCTCCAGGCTTTCTTGAAAAATCCGCCGCCGCCGCCGGCTTTGTTGGCCTGCGCCTGGCGCAACGCTTTGCGGCCTTCGTAAAAGGTCGGTTCCTTGTCCAAAACCTGAGTGAGAAGGTCGACCGCGTAATCGTAGTTTTCGCGGATCAGGGCATCGTTGCCTTTTTGAAATATTGCTCTGACATCCCGGGAAATTTCATTCACGCTCTTTTCAGCCATGGGCGCAATGTAATGCCAGAGGCGGGGAAAAATCCACTCGAAAGCGGATGCTATCTGCTGAAGGAGCGGGAACGTATTGGAGCGCGGATTTCAGTCCGCTTCGGTGTGATGGATCAAATCGAGTCCGAAATAAACTAAAGCCTCATTCAGTTCGAACAGCGAAGCGGCATGAATCCCGCGCCCCTGCTCCTCAAATCGCGAAATCCACGTCGTCGGGTTTCACGGTCTCCGTGGGCGGCGAAAACATGCCGGCGGCCACCGTCAAATTCGTTCCCTGCTCGATCAAAATGAACGAGCCCGTAAGACGGTTGGTGGTGTAGCCATCAAACACGAGCGGCTTGGACGTTTTTAATCGGATCACGCCAATGTCGTTCATGGCGAGTTCCGGCGGGTTGGACTCGGCTTCGAACGTGGAAAGTTTGATTTTGCTTTCCAGGCTCGTCACCATGGCCTGCGCGGTTTGGGTGGTGTGCTTGATGAAATATTTTTTGCCCTGCATCAATGGCTTCGAATGCATCCAGCAAACTTTTGCGTGAAGGTCGGAATTCCGGCCCGGAAGATTTTCAAAACCCACCAGCATATCCCCGCGGCTGATGTCGATGTCGTCCTCCAGGCAAATGGTCACGGACTGCGGAGAAAACGCTTCGTCCTTCGAACCGTCGAGGGTCCAGATGTCCTTGACGCGGCTCTTTAACCCGCTCGGCAACGCGAGAACGTATTGCCCCTTCCGCACGATGCCGCCGGCGATTTGCCCGCTGAGGCCGCGGAAGTCGTGCAGCGAGTGGTCGGTGGGATTGTTCGGACGATTCACCCATTGCACCGGGAAGCGAAACGCGTTCAGGTTCCAATCGCTGGCGATGTGGACGGTTTCGAGGTGGCCGAGCAAATTCGGGCCCTGATACCAGGGCGTGAACTTGGAGGTGTCGACGACGTTATCGCCGTTGAGGGCGCTGATCGGAATGAATTTGACGTCGCGGAAAACATCCAGGCGCGGCAGAAAGCTTTCGATTTCCTCGCGGATTTCCAGGAAGCGATCTTCGCTCCAATCCACGAGGTCCATTTTATTTACCGCAATAACAATATGCGGAATGCCGAGCAACGCCGCGATGTAAGTGTGGCGGCGCGTTTGCTCGATGACACCCTGCCGCGCATCCACGAGCACGATGGAGAGATTCGCGGTCGAGGCGCCGGTAACCATGTTGCGCGTGTATTGCACATGGCCGGGCGTGTCCGCGACGATGAACTTGCGTTTGGGCGTGGCGAAATAGCGATAGGCGACATCAATGGTGATGCCCTGTTCGCGCTCCGCGCGCAAGCCGTCGGTGAGGTTCGCGAGATTGATTTGTCCGCCGCCGGTGATGTCCGCGCTGCGTTCGAGCGCTTCAATCTGGTCCTCCATTAAATTCTTGGAGTCATAAAGCAAACGGCCAATAAGCGTGGACTTGCCGTCGTCCACCGAGCCGCAGGTGTTGAAACGGAGGATTTCGATTGGATGCTGTGAGAGGGCCATGAAAATTCTTCTGATTAAAAATATCCGGCTTTCTTGCGGTCTTCCATCGCCGCTTCGCTCGCCTTGTCATCGGCGCGGGAGCCGCGTTCGGTGACACGCGCGGCGGCAATTTCGGCGACGATGTCGTCCAGGCTATCCGCGCGGGATTCCAACATGCCCGTGCTGATCATGTCCGCGATGGTGCGGACGCGCACCACGAGCTTCTTGATGGGCTCGTTCGCCTTGGGCCGGCCGCCTTCGAAGGGATCCGGCTTGCCGTTCGCGGCGTGCGGCGGCGGAACGGGCAGCCATTGGCCGCCGCGCCTAAAACAGTCCCGCTCGTGGCTGAAATAAATGGTTGGGACCTCCAGCTTTTCGCGGCGGATGTATTCCCACACATCCATTTCAGTCCAGTTCGAGAGCGGGAACACGCGCATGTTTTCCCCGGGATTCAGGCGCGCGTTGTAAAGATTCCAGATTTCAGGCCGCTGATTTTTCGGGTCCCATTGTCCGAAGCCGTCGCGGAAACTAAAGAAGCGTTCCTTGGCGCGCGCTTTTTCCTCATCGCGCCGCGCGCCGCCGATACAGCAATCAAAACGATATTCCTCAATCGCGCTCAGGAGCGCGGGAATCTGTAGTCGATTGCGGCTGATATCACCCTTGTTCACCACGGCAGTGCCGTTGGCGATGGCTTTGTCGACCGTGCTGACAATCAATTTCGCGCCGAGCTGTTTGGCGCGGCGATCGCGGAAATCAATCAGCTCGGGAAACTCGTGGCCGGTTTCCACGTTGAGCAACGGCATCGGAATATCCGCGGGCCGAAAGGCCTTTTCCGCGAGGCGCAACAGGCAGATGGAATCCTTGCCGCCGGAGAAAAGAATCGCGGGCCGCTCGAATTCGCCGGCAACCTCACGCATCACGTGGATCGCTTCGGTTTCGAGATATTCGAGATGGTCGAGATGATATGAATTCGTTTTCACGGAAATGAATGGCGAAATCAGATGCCGGAACCAGCGGCGACAACATCCTTGCCCCAGGCGGCGTGGAGGCCGCACTCGCGTTTTTCATCGGCCTTGGCGGGATCAAAATAATCCCACTCGTTCGGCAGATTGTGTTCCTTCAGGTAAGCCTCCATGTCGGCATCGCTCAAATAAAACACCGGGCTCACTTTCAACGCGCCAAAATTTTTGTCCTCGGAGACGATGTCGAGCTCGGCGCGATTCGGATTTTGCACCTTGCGCAACGCGGTGATCCAGACCGAGGGCGCGAGTTCGCGCATGCCGCGCTGGAAAGGTTCAAGCTTCATTTGCGCGCTGAATTGTTTGAGGCCGGCTTCGTCATCAGTCGTCGGCACCGGGCCATAAACCGCTTCACGATGCGCCACGGTCATTTTGGGAATGAACGCCTTGATGTTCAGCTTGAGCTGCTTCCTTAACGCTTCAGCGTGTTTATAGGTCGCCGGACGATTGTAGCCGTGGTCGACCCAGAGCACCGGAATTTCCGGCCAGACCTGCACCGCGAGATGCAAAATGACGGCTTCGTAGGGACGAAAATTCGTGGAGACGATGGCGCGGCCGTTCGTTTGCGCAATGGCCCAGCGGACGATTTCGAGCGGTGTCTTGTTTCGTAATTCGGCGTTGGCTTTGGATATCCGGTCGGGAGTCATAGTTGATTGGGAAGTGACGGTTAATTGGCCGCCACCGGCTGTTCCTTCAAGAGAACGCGGTCGCACCAGTCGCCGAAGCGTTCGCCGGGATTCCGTTCCTTGGCGAAGCGCGCGAGAATGGGGCGAAGTTCGTTTTCGATCTCGGGATCCTTGACCATGTCCTTCCAAATGCGATTGAGGCGCGTGCCGGCGACATCGCCGCCCAGCCAGACCTGGTAACGGCCGGGAGCTTTGCCGACGAAAGCGATTTCCGCCATGTAAGGCCGCGCGCAACCGTTCGGGCAGCCGGTCGAGCGAATAATGATTTCCTCGCCGCCGAGACCGAGGTCGCCGCAAAGTTTTTCGAGGCGGTCAATCAAACCGGGCAGCATGCGCTCGGATTCCGCCAGCGCGAGCCCGCAGGTCGGCAGCGCCGGGCAAGCCATCGCGGCAGCATGCAGCACGCTGGCTTGTTTCTCGGTCTTCACGCCGTGACTCGCGAGCAGCGAGTTGATGGCGGCTTTGTCGGCTTCGGCCACATTCGCAAGAATCACGTTTTGATTCGTGGTCAGGCGAAATTCGATGTTCGGAAATTTTTCCGCGACCTGGCGCAAGGCGGTTTTGAGCGTGTGGCCGTCCACGTCCTTCACGCGGCCGGTCTCGACGAACAACGTCAAAAACCAACGGCCGTCGACTTGTTTGTTCCAGCCGTAAATGTCGTTCACGCTGGTGAACCGGAACGGCTTCGCCGGCGCGAATTGGATATTGGCCCGCCTTTCAATTTCTTCGCGGGTCCAGTCCACGCCACGCTCGGCTACCACGTATTTCAGACGCGCGTGTTTGCGGTCGGTGCGATCTCCAAAATCGCGGTGGATCGTGAGCACGGCTTTCGCGACCTCGATCAATTTGTCCGGCGTCATGAAACCAATCACGTCCGCCAGGCGCGGATAGGTGGCTTCGTTGCCGTGGCTGCGGCCCATGCCGCCGCCGACAACGACGTTATAGCCGACGAGTTGATCGTTCTCCACAATCGCGATGAAGCCAAGGTCGTTGGTGAAAATGTCAATGTCATTGACCGGCGGGATGGCGAAGGCGGTCTTGAATTTGCGCGGCAAATAGGTTTTGCCGTAGAGCGGGTCAACAAAATCCTTGTTCGCCTTGTCCTCGAGATTGAGTTGCACGCCATCAATCCAGATCGAGTGATAGGCTTTCGTTTTCGGCGCGAGTTCCATCGCCACGCGATGGCAATCGGCAAAGACCTGGTCGCGCGCCTTGGTGTAGGCAGGCGTGGGCGGCGCGAGGACATTGCGGTTCACATCTCCGCACGCGGATAAAGTCGAAAGCAGCGATTCGTTGATGCCTTTGATGAGCGGACGCAGGCCGGATTTGACGATGCCGTGAAATTGGATGCTCTGGCGCGTCGTGATGCGCAGCGTGTTGTTTCCATAGCGCGAGGCAAGGTCATCAAAAGTGAGCCACTGCGCCGGAGTCATGACGCCGCCGGGGATGCGCCCGCGCACCATCATGATATACTTCTTGCCCGTCTTGCGCAGATCGCGATCGTCCTGCTGGTAGGAGCCGTGGAATTTGAGGAACTGATTGTCGTCCTCGGAGAAATGGTCGACGCTGTCGTTGGCAATCGTGGCCGCGATGGTGCCCGCGAGGGTGGGAATGGCTTCCTTAATCTCCTCGTTATGAGTGAGTTTTACTGGCTTTTCTTCAATCACAAGTTATTTACTAATGTTAGTAATGATTATCAGCTAAACCATAGTCTCATGTCAAATCCCTTTTATTCAAGGGACGAAAGGCGTTTTACCTAGCAAATGCCCGGGATAAATACCAGTCTAGATTGTGCTTTATCGGATGATCCGAGGCGGACTTAACGCGGGATTCGACGGACGAGGAAGATAGGAAAATGAGCCGGCAGCCGGTTTACTATTTCGACAATAACGCCACCACGCGGCTCGCGCCCGAGGTGCTGGAGGCGATGCTGCCGTTTCTGCGCGAACAATGGGGGAATCCGTCGAGCGTTTATGGCTTCGGCAAACAACTGGCCGCGCCGCTGGAAGCCGCGCGCGAAAAAGTCGCGG
>Ga0335085_10002384_pt1 | contig 35334 bp, 32 predicted proteins | sample Lox_Sample_45_FD_206712 | JGI IMG/M metagenome (GOLD analysis project Ga0335085, IMG submission 206712) | Soil microbial communities from Loxahatchee National Wildlife Refuge, Florida, United States - Lox_Sample_4.5 | ecosystem: Environmental > Terrestrial > Soil > Wetlands | place: USA... | reverse complement strand
TCGATGGCGACGGCTGGGCCGAGCTTCAGCCCGACGGCTCCCTTCAAGGTCAAATCTGCGTCCACAACGGCGACGAGATCGACTTCATCGCCAAGCCCTGGAAGACTTCTTCAACAGCCTGCTAGGGGTGTCCTAGAGGACGCGCACTTCGTGCGTCAACCCAAAAACGTCGCGTTGCAATGCGGAACGTTGTTATTCAAGCTGATTTTTTCGTCGAAAGACATCTGAGCGCCGCGTTCAGGAAATGCAGTATACGCGACTCGCTATTGTTCCGTTAACCTCGGCATGATCTCGACGAAGTTGCAGGGGCGATGGCGGATGTCGAGCTGCCACTTCAGGATGCCGTCCCAACCGTCCTTTACCGCGCCAGTCGAGCCGGGCAGGGCAAACAGATACGTGCCCTTGGCCACGCCGGCGCAGGTGCGCGACTGGATGGTGGAGGTTCCCACCTTTGCAAAGCTGATCTGATGGAACAGCGTGGAGAAGCCGTCGATCTCCTTCTCGAACAGCGGGCGCATGGCTTCCACGGTGACGTCGCGGCCGGTGAGGCCCGTGCCACCCGTGGTGATGACGACGTCGATGGTGGGATCGTCGATCCATTTTTTGAGCTGCACCTGGATCGGAGCGACGTCGTCCTTCAACAGGTTGCGGTCGGCCAGCACATGGCCGACCTCGGTGAGCAACTTCACCAGAGTGTCGCCGGAGGTGTCGTTCGATGCGTCGCGCGTGTCCGACACTGTCAAGACCGCGATGCGGACCGGCACGAAGGCTCTTGTTTCGTCAAGACGTGGTGCCGTCGTCATCGTCGTCGTTCTCGTCCTCGGTCGGTGGCGGCGGAGGTGGTGGTGCAGACTGCTGCGGCGCCTGATAGATCGGCCAACCGCCGCGCGCGGTGTCGGAAAGGCTCGGCGCCTCCAAATCGTTGCGGCGATGATACATCCAGTAATAGGTCAGCAGCCGCTTGACGTAGCTGCGCGTCTCGGGCGCGCGCATGCTCTCGATAAACATCAAGGAGTCGTTCTCCTTGCCCTCGCGCGCCGCCGTCCAGGCCGTCACCTTGTTGGGTCCCGCGTTGTAGGCCGCCGCAAGCTGAACGATCGAGCCGTTGTAGCGGTCGAGCAAGCGCGCGATGTAACGCTGGCCGAGCGTCATGTTGTAGCTGGGATCGAAAAGCTGATCCTCGTCGGTGGAGCCGCCCAGGAGCCTGGCCGTGCCCGGCATGAGCTGCATCAGGCCGAGTGCGCCCGCCGGCGACACGGCGTTGGCCTGGAAGCGCGTCTCGATGCGCGCAAACGCGAGCACCAGCGAGGGATCGATGGTATAGCCGCCGAGCGGGGTGTATTGCGGAATGGGGAACAGCCCGGTCAACACAAGACCGTGCGCGAAGCTGGTTTCGCTGGCGCGCAGCTCCAGGTTCGGAACGCTCAGCGAACGAGCCAGCGCCGCGAATGCGGCATCGAGATTGAGGCCGGCGGACTGCCCGAAGGCGCGGTTCAGCTCGGTGTTGACGTAGTAGTCGTATTTCTTCTCGTCGATTTGCCACAGCGCCACGGCGCGATGGGCCGGCGCGTTCTGCATCAGCCTGTCAAAATCGCCCTGCAGCAGCACGGGATCGGAGAAGCCGGTCTGGATGTCCTGCCCGAGCAGCTTCTCGGCAAGCAGGCCGTAGAAAGTCGGCTGGGCCTTGGCGGCGACGGTCAGCAGCGTCACCACGCGGCCGGACTCGCCCGCGCGCATGTAGGAACGGGCAGCCCAGAAGGCGGCGGCGCTCCGGTTCCACGCCGGGAACGAAGCGATCTGTGCGATCTTCTCGAAATGATGCGCCGCATCGAGGTACTTTTCGAGGCGGAAGGCGGCCAGCCCGGCGCACCAGTCGAGCTGCGGCGCGTACTGGCGCCCCGTCGCGGCCATGGAATCGCCCAGCGCGAAGGCTTTGTCGTCCATGCCCTCGGCGACGTACGACATACAGATGCGCTGCGACAGTGCGGCAACGTCGTTTAGCGGCGGGGCGTTGGCCGCCATCAGCGACTGCAGTGCAGCGTAGGCGAGATCGGGCTGATCGGACTTGATGTCGGCTATGATCTGCTCGAGCAACGCGCGCGCGGCGTCGGATGTAATCGGCGGCAGCGGCAGGTCCGCATCCTCGTAGCCGCCGCCGCGATACTGCGCGCCGCGCAGGCCCGGAATGCTCGTCGTAAGCACCGTGATTGTGTGGCGGTGATGGCGCCGGCCAACCCGCTTCTTCACGGTGGCGCGCTTTTCGGCCAGCTTGTGGACCCTGGAGGCGATCGGCAAGTCGCCGTAGTCCTTGAGATAGGCCACCAGCATCTTGACCGGCGTGCGGCCGGAATGGGGCGACAGATAATGCTCGGCCAGCACGTATCCTTGGAGCGAGCGGTCCCCCACGGCGTCCCACAGCTTGTCGGCTGCCGCGAATTTGCCGGCGCGCTCGTAGTCGATGATCCTGCGGTAGCGTGCGACGTCTTCGGGCGACAGCACGGCCGGCACGGCTCCCGCGGCGGTGTCCGCGAGCGCTGGACTGAAGGTGAGCAGGAGCAACAGCGCGAGTGCAAGACGACGGAACATGCCCAGCCTTTCCATTCCGAAACAGGATCGAGAGTTCCCTCGATCGTCATGGCCGCCCATGAGGCGGCCATCCAGAATCTCGCCGATTCACGGAAGCTCGGCGGCTGGATGGCCGGGTCGGGCCCGGCCATGACGAATAGAAATCACACCATGTCCCGGTTTAGCGGACCGCGCTCTTCTTCTCAAGCAATCCGAGCGAAGCGATTTTCGCCTCCGCCGCCTGCAAATCGCGCCAAGCCAGCTTTTTGTGCGAGGGCTGGCGCAGCAAATAGGCGGGATGAAGTGTCGCGATCACCGGGATCATTACATCACCGACACGATACTCCAGCCAGCGCCCGCGCAGCTTCATGATGCCCTCGGAAAATCCGAGCACATGGCGCGCTGCCACCGCGCCGAGCAGAATGATGATGCCGGGATTGACCAGCTCGATATGGCGGCGCAGGAAGGGCAGGCACATGGCCGCTTCCTCCGGCGACGGGTCGCGGTTCTGCGGCGGGCGCCAGTTGAGCACGTTGGTAATGTAGGCGCTGGAACGATCGAGGTTGATCGACGCCATCATCTTGTCGAGCAGCTTGCCGGCGCGCCCGACGAAGGGCAGCCCGAGCCGATCTTCTTCTGCCCCGGGCGCCTCGCCGATGAACATGATGCGCGAGGCGGGGTTGCCGTCCGCGAACACGGTCGAGGCGCAACCTTTCTTCAGCGCACAGCCATCAAAGGACACGAGCGCGGCTTTCAGCTCGGCAAGGGTGGTGGCGGTGCAGGCGAGCGTGTGGGCGGTGCCGATCGAATCTCGTTCATTTCCACCCTCCCCTTGAGGGCCGCCTTCGCTTGCAGCTTCGGCGGGCCAAGCGTGCCTCATTTGCCGCGGCGAAGCCGAAGGCGCAGCCGGTAGGTTCGAAATCTGTGAAGCAGATTTCGGGGAGGGGTGTGTCGTGGCGCGCGTTTCGGCGTACCCCTCTCCGAAAAGTCCTCCGCTTTGGTTTGGACTTTTCGACCCTCCCTCGAGGGGAGGGTGGGAAGTGGGTGCCTGCTTCGCCTTCGCCGCAAACCGGTTCACCGGTTCCTCGCCGATGGTTTCGTCGGCACCAGCTTCCACCAGCCAGGCCAGGGCGGCGAGGGAATCGCGCTTGTTGGACATGGGTTGCAGCATAGGCGACGTGCGCGGCGCGCGCGACCGCTTTGGTTGACCCGCCAGCCGGGCCGGCCGCATAAAGTTGTGGGGCGCAAATCCTGGATTGTCCTATGGAACAGCCGATCCGGCGCGAGAGCATGGACTATGACGTCGTGATCGTCGGCAGCGGGCCGGCAGGGCTAAGCGCGGCGATCCGCCTGAAGCAGCTTGCGACCGCGGCGGGCCGCGAGGTCAGCGTCTGCGTGCTGGAAAAGGGTTCCGAGATAGGCGCGCATATCCTATCCGGCGCGGTGCTCGATCCATGCTCGCTCGCCGAGTTGATTCCGGACTGGAAGGCGAAGGGCGCGCCGCTCGATACGCCGGTAAGCGAGGACCGCTTTTATTTCCTCCTGGAAAAGACAGCCGTCCCGGTACCGCACTTCACCATGCCGCCGCTCATGAACAACCGCGGTATGCAGATCGTCAGCCTCGGCAACCTCTGCCGCTGGCTGGGCAAAAAGGCGGAAGAACTGGGCGTGGAGATCTATCCCGGGTTCCCGGCGGTGGATGTCGTTCACGGCGAGGCAGGCGAGGTGAAGGGCGTCGTCACCGGCGACATGGGCGTGGCCAAGGACGGCCATCGGAAAGACACCTTCGCGCCCGGCATGGAGCTGCGGGGCAGATACACGCTGTTCGCGGAAGGTGCACGCGGCTCGCTCACCAAGCAGCTGCTGGTGAAATACAGCCTCTGCTACGGCCGCGAGCCGCAGAAGTTCGGCATCGGCGTGAAGGAGCTGTGGGAGATCGCGCCCGAAAAACACCGGCGCGGACTGGTGATCCACACCATGGGCTGGCCACTCGACAACGAAACCGGCGGCGGAGCCTTCATGTACCACTGGGGTGAGCGTTATTGCGCCGTCGGCTTCGTGCTGCACCTCAACTACCACAACCCCTTCATTTCGCCGTTCGAGGAGTTTCAACGCGTCAAGCTGCATCCCAGGATCAGACCCTTCCTTGAAGGCGGCAAGCGGGTGGGCTACGGCGCCCGCGCAGTGACCGAGGGCGGCTTCCAGTCGGTGCCGAAACTGGCCTTCCCCGGCGGAGCCTTGATCGGCTGCGCCGCCGGCTTCATGAACGTGCCCAGGATCAAGGGCGCCCACAACGCCATGAAATCGGGCATGCTGGCGGCGGAAGCCGTGTTTGCGGCGCTTGCGGAGGGGCGGCGCGGCGACATGCTAACGGCTTACGAGGATGGTTACCGGGCAAGCCCGATCTACCGAGACTTGAAACGGGTACGGAACGTCAAGCCGCTGTGGTCCAGTCTCGGCACCTTCCCAGGGGTCGCTCTGGGCGGGCTCGACATGTGGACCAACCAACTGTTCGGCGTGAGCCTTTTCGGCACGCTGGGCCACGGAAAGCCGGATTCTGCAACCCTCAGACCCGCCGTTCGCAGCCGGCGCATTGCCTACCCCAAGGCCGACGGGGTTATCACCTTCGACCGGCTCTCAAGCGTGTACCTTTCCGGCACCAATCACGAGGAAGATCAGCCGGTTCACCTGCGATTGAGCGATCCTTCACTTCCCGTGCGCGTGAATTTGCCCGAATATGACGAACCGGCACAGCGGTATTGCCCGGCAGGCGTCTACGAGATCGTGGAGCAGGCGGGCGCGCCGCAGTTCCAGATCAACGCGGCGAATTGCGTGCACTGTAAGACGTGCGACGTCAAAGACCCGTCGCGGAACATCAACTGGGTGCCGCCTGAAGGCGGCGGCGGCCCGAACTACTCGAACATGTAGGAGAGGCGGTTTTGCGTATTCTTCCCCTGATCGCTGCGGCGCTGATGACCGGGTCGGCCTTTGCCGCGACCAACCAAGCCGCCGACATCGGATTCAACGACGACGCGGGGAAGGTGTTCGGCGACTACCTCTCGGCACGGTTCGCGGTGGAGCAGCACGATTTCGGCGAGGCGGCGAAGTTCTACACCTCCAGCCTGGAGCGCGATCCTGGCAATCCCCAGCTCACCACCTTTGCCTTCTTCTATTCGGCGATCTCCGGGCAGGTTGATGCCGCTGCCAAGCTGGCTGACAAGCTCGCAGCTGTCACGCCCGACGACCGCGCGGCTCGGCTTACCCTCGCCGTAGCGGCGCTCAAGCACCGGGACTATCGCGCGGCCCGCGAGCAGATCGCCAAGTCCGCCAAGGGTCCGTTCACTTCGTTCACCGTGGCGCTTATCGACGCCTGGGCGGCGGCGGGAATGGGCGACGGCGATGGGGCGGCGGCTGACCTGAAACTGCTGCACGCCCAGCACAGCGCCGACGCGCTGGCCTATTTCAACGAAGCCATGGTGGCCGAACTCCTCGGCCACAAGGACGTTGCCGACACAGACTACAAGCTGGCGCTCGACACCGCCGGGCCAACGCCGCGTGTGGTCGATGCCTATGGCCGCTTCCTCGAACGCGACGGCCGCAACGAAGAGGCGAAGGCGCTATATGAAAAACAGAAGGGCGACGACGCCTTCGCGGCCGTGGTGGAACCGGGGCTCGATCGTATCGCCAACGGCGTCAAACCCAACGCCCTGGCGCCGCGCGCGGAAGACGGAGCCGCCGAAGCATTGTTCGGCATCGCCGCCTCGCTGAACGACGACGCCAGCCGCGATGTGTCGATGCTGTACCTGCAGCTTGCGCTGTATCTGCAGCCGAAGCTCGAGCTGGCCACGATCCTGCTCGGCAGCCGCTGCGAAGCCATGGACAGGTTTGACGACGCGATAGCGGCGTATCGCAGGATCGGCCCTGACTCGCACTATTACCGCATTGCAACCGTGGCGATTGCGCTCGACCTAATCCGCCAGGACAAGGGTGACGAGGCCATCGCCAGCTTGAAGCCGCTTTCCGCGCAATACCCGAACGACATCGAAACTTGGAGAGTGCTGGGCGACGCCTACCGCACGGAAAAGAAGTTCACGGACGCCGACGATGCCTACGATCACGCGATCGCGGCCGCCCAGCCGCCGACCAAAAAATTCTGGCCACTCTATTACGAACGCGCCATCGCCGAGCAGGAGTTGAAGAACTGGCCCGCGGCGGAAGCCGATTTGAGGAAAGCCCTCGAGCTCAGCCCGAACGAGCCGGAGGTCTTGAACTACCTCGCCTATACCTGGATCGATCAGGGCCGGAACTGCGGCGAGGCAGCCAAGATGCTGGAGAAGGCGCGCACGCTTTCGCCGCAGGACGGCTACATCATCGACAGCGTGGGCTGGGCGTACTACTGCCTTGGCCGCTATGCCGATGCGGTCAAAACGCTGGAAGACGCCATCCAACTCGTGCCGGGTGACCCTACGATCAATGACCATCTCGGCGACGCTTATTGGAAGATCGGCCGCAAGCTCGAAGCACAGTTCCAGTGGAGCCATGCGCTCGCGTTCGGCGCCGATGCGGACGAAAAGGCCAAGATCGAGAAGAAGCTTGAGGTCGGGCTCGACCGTGATGATCGAAGCTGAGGCCTTGCGCGAACGCGCCCCTGCCAAGGTCAACTTGTTTCTCCATGTCGGACAGAAGCGTGCCGACGGCTATCACGCGCTGCAGAGCTTGGTGGCGTTCACGGAGATCGGAGACCAGCTTGCGTTTCTGCCGGAGCGCGAACTGGAGTTCTCGATCTGCGGACAGTTTGCAAGCGCGCTGCAGCCGGATGGGACCAACCTGGTTGTGAAAGCGGCGCGGGCGCTTCTGGCGCATGCAAAGACCTCATGGGGCGCGCTCATCTCGCTCAGAAAGAACCTGCCGGTGGCGTCGGGCATCGGCGGCGGCTCGGCGGATGCGGCGGCGGCCCTGCGCGGCTTGTCGCGCTTCTGGGGCTTGCCGCTGTCGCCGCAAGAAATGCACGCGATCGCGGCTCGCCTCGGCTCCGACGTACCGGTGTGCCTTGCCGGCGGCACGCAATGGATGGAGGGTCGCGGCGAAGAGCTCACGGCGCTCGATCCACTTCCGGCCATCGCGATGGTGCTGGTCAATCCGGGCGTGTCGGTGCCGACGCCCAACGTGTTTGCCGCGCTGGAGCAGCGCCACGGCACCGACCTGCCGCCGCCGCCGAAATTTGCTGATGCAGGCGGGCTAATCACGTATCTGAAGGATACGTGCAACGACCTCGAAGCTCCGGCACGGACGATCGCACCCCAGATTGACGAGGTTCTGTCGCTGCTGGTGGCACAACCGGGTGTGCGGCTCGCGCGCATGTCGGGCAGCGGCGCGACCTGCTTCGCGCTGTTCAATACGGATGCAGAGGCGTCCGAGGCGGCTGACGCGATCGGCGGCCTTCGTCCGGGCTGGTGGGTTGTGGCAACGCGTATTGCGTCGTAACTGCACACTGCCTGGGCACGGCCCGCGCAACAACACAATTTCGTGAAGGTCTGCGGCGCGATGGACCTTGCATCAAGCCCTGACGATATCCAGATACGCGCAAGGGAGTTCGCGAGGGAAATGTCATGCACCTGCCGATGCCTGAAACCGCGTGGGCGATGTTGGGCGTGTGCGCGCTCCTGATCTTCTTTTTCTTGCGCAAGGACTTGGCCGAGTACCGTGTCTTCAAGACGCTGACCGACACGGCGGAGCGGCAAAAGCACTTCCGCAAGTGGATCCTCACGGCGGCGGCGCTGTTCGGTGGCGGCTCGCTTCTGGGGCTCGCTGTGCTGGGGCGCCTCACCGCGCTGTCGCCAAGCGGCATGCCCGCGGAATTCGCGCCCGTTGCTTTACTGATGCCCTCGATGTTACCGAAGGAGCGCGTGCCGGATTTCCTGATCGGGGCGGGCGCAGCCTTCGTGCTGGCGAGCGCCGCGATATTCGTGATCTTCCGGTTCGTGAAGAAACCTTCCGGCAAGGTGATCGCGGCGGGTGACATCCAGGCGCTCTTGCCGCGCAACGGCGCTGAACGGTTCTGGGGCGTGCTGATCGCGCTGAACGCGGGGTGGTGCGAGGAGCTGTTCTTCCGCGTGCTGCTACCGCTGCTGCTGACGCTTGCGACCGGCAACGCAATTGCGGCCTTCGCCATCGCGGTGGTGATTTTCGGCGCAGTGCATCTCTACCAAGGCTGGGTCGGAATCCTGGCGACCATGGTGCTGGGCGCGCTGTTTGTCGCGATCTATCTGGCGACGGGCAACATCTGGATTGCCGCCGGCGGGCATGCCTTCGTGGATCTCAACGGACTGATCGTGCAGCCGCTGCTCCGCGGCTATGGCGGGCCAAAGCCGGCTTGAGATTAGGCGACGGTTCTTTGTGTTTCTAGGAAGCATGCGCCGCATGGCGGAGGTTTCATGCCGCTTGACACGCGGGTCGGCTAGAATGTGAAACCACATACAAAGGTGACGCCATGCGCACAGCGATTGTGCTGGCCGCAATGGGTTTGTCGGGTTGCATGCTGGCCGATCCTGCAAGCATTGCGGGCTGCACGGACTTCATTTGCCGCGTTTCGGTGGATCCGGGTATCATCTCCGCCGACGCAAGCGAAGTGACGCTGCCGCTGCTATGCCGCACGCCGGAATGGACGCCTCACGCGCCGCGCGGAAGATTCGAGGAAGTGAAGGCGATCGTTTATTCGCCGGCGAGCGGCCAATGGCGGACGGTTCCGTTCACCCAGCTACAGCGGGACGCCAACAACGCTTCCAACGACTGGTCGCCGCGCGTTGCGGATGATCCCGACAGCGCCGAGGCCTGTGCCGCGGACTGCACTCGATTCGTTCACCTGAAGCAGATCAATCCGCCGCACCAGGGCCATCACTACGAAGTATTCTACTCGGAAAACGGTAGGGAGCGTCAGATCACCAACTTCAACGTCATCGGCGATCCGTTGGCGTGGCCGCGGCTTTCCGCGGACGGGCGTACGGCGGTCGTGCGTTTCACGCGCAACATCGCGTTAATCGACGTTGCCTCCGGCAAGGTGTCGGTCGTCCCGTTCGGTGAAGTGGCTTGGAACGCGTGTACGGCGGAGAAGGGCCGGGCGCGTCAGTAAGCTCGCTCGACGCAGAAATCGGCCACCGCGGCCAGCACCTCGCGCAGCTGGCAGGCCTCGACGCGCTTCAGCGCATCGCAGGCAAGATGGGCGTAGGCGCGCGCCCGCACCATGGTGTCGGCGATGGCGCCGGTTTCTTCCACCAGCGTGATCGCGCGATCGAGATCGCGCTCGCTCTGCGGCCCGGTTTCGATGGCGCGCTTCCAGAATTTCCGCGCGCTCTCGTCGGCGCGGACGGCCGCCAGGATCACCGGCAGCGTCACCTTGCCTTCGCGGAAATCGTCACCCACGGACTTGCCCATCAGCGCCTGGCGGCCCGAATAGTCGAGCGCATCGTCCACCAGCTGGAAGGCGATGCCGAGGTTTTGCCCGTAGTCGTGCAGCGCCCCCGAATAGGCGCCCCGCCCGCGCGCCAGCACAGCGCCCGATTCCGCCGCAGCGGCGAACAAGGCGGCCGTCTTGGCGCTGACGACCTTCAGGTAATGCTCCTCAGTAGCTGCGAGATTGTTGGCCGACTTGAGCTGCATCACTTCGCCCTCGGCAATCACGCGCGAGGCACTGGCCAGTATAGCGAGCACAGCAACTTCGCCCGGCTCAACCATCAGCTCGAAAGCGCGGCTGAACAGGAAGTCGCCCACCAGCACGCTGGGCTTGTTGCCCCACACGATATTGGCCGAAACCTTGCCGCGGCGCAGAGCGCTTTCGTCCACGACGTCGTCGTGCAGCAGGGTGGCAGTGTGTATGAACTCGACCGCTGCGGCAAGCTTAACCTGGTCGCGTCCGAGATAGCCGCCCATCGCCGCCGCCGCCAGGGTGAGCAGGGGCCGAAGCCGCTTGCCGCCAGAATCGATCAGGTGCCGCGACAGGTCGGGGATGAGGTCAACAGCGCTGGACAGCCGCTCGTGGATCAGCGTATCGGTGGCGCGCATGTCGTCCGCCACCAGCGCGTGCAGCCGCTCGACCGGGGAAACATCGGTCTCGGGCCGGCGGGTCGAAGGTGCGAGGCTCATCCCCAGAAAGCGGTGTGGATTGCCGGCTGAGATTGGTCGCCGGGGCGCGCGCGGTCAAGCGGGCGATGCTAGAATAATCTGTGCCCGGAGGCGGACTGGCATGCGCGCAGTGCTCAAGACCAACAACCCCGTCGTGCTCAACTTTGCGGAAGTGCTTTTGCGGGATGCAGGAATTGCTGCGGTGGTGTTCGATGCCGCAGCCAGTGTCATGGACGGCAGTCTAGGCATGCTTCCCCGCCGCCTGATGGTCGAGGACGAGGATTACGAGGCGGCGCGCCGCGTACTGACCGACGGCCTGGGCGAGGCGCAACTGGAACCATGAAGGACAGCGTTACCGCAGACCGCTTCCTCGACGGGCGCGTGGTTGTCAAGCAGCCGGCGCAAGGCTTCCGCGCCGGACTCGATGCCGTGATGCTGGCCGCGGCCGTGCCGGCGCGCGCGGGCGGCGATGCGCTGGAGCTTGGGGCCGGGGCGGGCACGGTGAGCCTGTGCGTGGCGCGGCGCGTGGAAGGCGCGCGCGTAACCGGAATCGAGATCGACGTTTCGCTGGCGCTTCTGGCCAACACTAATGCCAAAGCGAACGGCATGGCGGAGCACGTCACGTTCACCGCGGCCGATGCGCTGGCGTTGCCGGCGCATCTCAAGCGACCGTTCGATCACGTGTTCTGCAATCCGCCATTCCACGGCGACGAAGGGGAGGCGCCGCCCGACGACGCCAAGGCCCGGGCGGTGCAGGACCGCGGCAAGCTCGCGGCCTGGATCACGGCCGGGGTGAAGCGCACGGTGTCGGGGGGAACCTTCACCATGATCCTGCGCGCGGACCGGCTGGCCGAGGCGATGGCGACGCTGCCCGACCGGGGTTTGACGCTTTTTCCGCTTTGGCCGCGCGCTAGCGAACCAGCCAAGCGGATCATCCTGCAACTGCGCCAGGGCGCGAAGAACCCTTTGCGCATGCTGCCCGGTTTCGTGCTGCACGACGCGGACGGCAAGTACACGCCCGAAGCCGATGCGGTGCTGCGCGGGGCGGCGCTGGCCTTGTAACTTCCCGCTTTTTGGGAAGGACGGCAAAATGAGCGAAGCAAATTTCGTCGGGTGGGGCGTTGCAGGCGAAAGCTCGGCCTCCGACCCGATTTGCTGCGCTCCGCTCCGCAAATCGACCTCCCCACAAGGGGGAGGTTAGGGGAGCAGCCGGGTGCGCGGGTGGGGCATTTGGGTGACTGTGTAGGTGTTGTGTGCATAAGCGCTCGCCTATAGGTTCCGGCGCGCCGGAGGACTCCATCGTGGCAAAGACCTTCCAGGACCTGATCCTGACACTCCAGAATTACTGGGCGGCGCAGGGCTGCCTGATCCTGCAGCCCTATGACGTCGAGATGGGGGCTGGCACATTTCACCCCGCGACCACGCTTCGCGCGCTCGGTCCGCGGCCGTGGCGCGCCGCCTATGTGCAGCCTAGCCGCCGGCCCAAGGACGGCCGCTATGGCGAGAACCCGAACCGGCTGCAGCACTACTATCAGTATCAGGTCATTCTGAAGCCGACGCCCGACGACGTGCAGGACCTCTATCTCGGCTCGATCAAGGCCATCGGCCTCGATCCCCTCAAGCACGACATCCGCTTCGTCGAGGACGACTGGGAGAGTCCCACGCTCGGCGCCTGGGGGCTGGGCTGGGAAGTGTGGTGCGACGGTATGGAGATAACCCAGTTCACCTATTTCCAGCAGGTGGGCGGCATCGACTGCGATCCGGTGTGCGCCGAGATCACCTATGGGTTGGAGCGGTTGGCCATGTACGTGCAGGGCGTGGAGTTCGTCTACGACCTCGCCTTCAATGAGCGCTTCCGGTACGGCGAAGTGTTCCACCAGAGCGAACGCGAATTCTCGGCCTTCGATTTCGAATATGCGGATACGGACCTTCTGTTCCGCCACTTCGCCGACGCGGAGAAGGAATGCGCGGCGCTGAACGACAAGAAGCTGCCGCTGCCGGCCTACGACCAGTGCATCAAGGCGAGCCACTGCTTCAACCTGCTCGATGCGCGCGGCGTGATTTCGGTGACCGAACGCGCGGCCTACATCGCGCGGGTGCGCGCGTTGGCCAAGATGTGCTGCGAAGGCTGGCTCGTGTCCGACCAGGGCGCCTACAAGCCGAGGTACGGGTGATGCGAAGTTGTCATCCTCGGCTGAGCGCGAACGCAGGTGAGCGCGAAGGGAAGGGAACGCAGGCGGTCTCGCATTCTCGCTCTGAAAGACCACACACCGAGGCGTCACCTTCGACATCACGGATGCTTGGCGACCTAGCTCGCCTTCCCCTCGCACTCGCGCTGACGCGCGACTGCTCGGTCGGGGATGACGAGTTTGTTTGGGGGCAAGACCATGCCTGATCTGCTGCTCGAACTTTTTTCCGAAGAAATCCCGGCCCGCATGCAGACGCAGGCGGCCAAGGACCTCGAACGCTTGGTGGTGGGCGCGCTGTCGGATCGCGGGTTGATGTTCGAAGGCGCCAGGTCGGTCGCCGGGCCGCGCCGGCTGACGCTGGTGATCGCGGGCCTGCCCGCGAAGCAGCCGGACGTGCGCGAAGAGCGCAAGGGCCCGCGCTTGGGCGCCCCCGAGAAGGCGATCGAGGGATTTTTGCGCTCGGCGGGCGTGAGCCTCGATGCGTGCCAGAAGCAGAGCGACGGCAAGGGCGAGTTTTACGTCGCGGTGATCGCGCGCAAGGGTCGTGCCACGGCCGAGGTGCTGGCCGAGGTGCTGCCGGAAGCGTTTGCAAAGCTGCCGTGGCCCAAATCCATGCGCTGGCGGCCGGGCGAGGCGGTGCGTTGGGTGCGGCCGCTGCATTCCATCCTGTGCACGTTTGGCGGCGAAGTCGTGCCGTTCGAATTCGCAGGCGTGAAAAGCGGCAACGTCACGCGCGGCCATCGCTTCCTGTCGCAGGGCTTGATCGCGGTCAAGCGCTTCGATGATTACGCGGCCAAGCTGCACGCGGCGCATGTGGTTCTGGATGCGGCGGAACGCAAAGAGATCATCCTGACCGACGCTAGGAACAAGGCATTCGCGCTCGGCCTCGAGCTGATCGAGGATGAAGGGTTGGTGGAAGAAGTGGTCGGTTTGAACGAATGGCCGACCGTGTTGATCGGCAAGATCGAAGATCAGTTCATGGAAGTGCCTGCCGAGATTTTGCAGAGCTCGATGCGCGTGCATCAGAAGTACTTTTCGCTTCGTCGCCCTGAAGCTTCCGCTGAAAGCGAGCCGCGAAAGATCGCCAACCACTTCGCAGTGGTTTGCAACATGGTGGCCGAGGACGGCGGCAAGGAAATCACCGCGGGCAACGAACGCGTGCTGCGCGCACGGCTTTCGGACGCCAAGTTCTTCTGGGAAGTGGACCGCAAGGACCGGCTCGCCAGCCGGGTGGAGGCGCTGAAAGGCATCGTCTTCCACGCCAAGCTCGGCACGCAGTACGAGCGCGTCGAGCGCATCGCAGCGCTGGCGGGCGAAATCGCCGCCAAGATCGGCGCGGACGTCGAGAAGGCCAAGCGCGCGGCGCGGCTGTGCAAGGCCGACCTGACGACCGGCGTCGTGGGCGAGTTCCCCGAACTCCAGGGCGTGATGGGCCGCTACTACGCGCTGCACGACGGCGAAGACCACGAAGTCGCCGACGCGATCCGCGACCACTACAAGCCGCTGGGGCCAAGCGATGCCGTGCCGACGAGCAAGGTCTCCATCGCGGTCGCGCTGGCGGATAAGCTGGATCAACTGGTTGGATTCTTCGCGAACGGCGAAAAGCCGAGTGGATCGGGAGATCCTTTTGCACTACGGCGTGCGGCGCTTGGCGTGATCCGGCTGTTGCTTGAAAACGGAATCCGGCTGCGGCTGAACCCCATTATCCGAAACCTCGACAGACCTTGGGCAGGGTCTTTGACGGGTGTGACGGGGGCACATCACGGCGCCGACGTCTTGGCGTTCTTTGCCGATCGCCTGTTTGTTGCTCTGAAAGAAAAAGGCATCCGCCATGATCTGATCGATGCCGTGTTCAGTCTCGGAAACGAGGACGATCTCGTGCGGCTGGTGGCTCGCGTGGAGGCGTTGCAGCAGTTCCTCAAGTCCGACGACGGCGCGAACCTGCTGGTGGCGTACCGGCGGGCGGCGAACATCTTGAAGATCGAGGAAAAGAAGGACAAGGGGAGCTACGACGGCGATCCCGATCCCGAAGGCTTCGTGTTGGACGAGGAAAAGGCCCTCTACCTGCAGCTTGCGACAGCGAGCGAGTTGGTGCGGGCGGAGGTCGAACGCGAGCGCTTCGTCAAGGCGATGGCCGTCATGGCGCGGCTGCGCGCGCCGGTGGATGCGTTCTTCGACAAGGTCACGGTCAACGACAAGGACGCCGGCCTGCGCAAGAATCGGCTGCTGCTGCTGTCGCGCCTGCGCGCCACGCTGCACCTGGCGGCGGATTTCTCGAAGATCGAGGGGTAGCCCTATACATTTTCGTCATGGATGGCCGGGTCAATCCCGGCCATCCATGACGGTTGAAATTGGATCAGGCGATTACGCTTCTCTCTCCGTCTCTAGATCGACCGTCTTGCCGATTTCCGTGATCCTAGCGGTGGCGTCGCCCGAATCTCAAATCCATGCCGCCGGTGTCAGATTCGGCTACGGGCAAATCGAACTTGTAGGCGTATCGAACGATCGGGCTTTGTGTCCGTTTCGTGGCACTTTGAATTGTTCCAAGTAGGCACAACAGGTGCGATTTTGACAGCGTTCTCAGACTTTTCACACGCCAATCCGGGAAAAGGCGGCGTCCACACGAATGCGAACTCAACGGCCTGTTTTTGCGCAAAAAATATGCGCGGCAACCGCGCCCGCCTGTCACATTGCGTCGCGGATTGCTTGCCCCTATTGCCCCGCCCGGTAAGTAGAGTCCCTCACTCCATTCATTGTCATGGCCCGCGTATGCAGGTCTTAGAAATACCGGTTTGTTTGCGCGCGAACAGTCAATGCAAATCGGTTGTTTTCTGGGCTAGAGCCGCGCGCAAGGCCTTCATTCGCCGGCTATGACGACGATCTGGACTTGATGGCGAACAAGCAAACAGAGGTAGAGAAACGATGACGAAATGGGTCTACGCGTTCGGAGACGGCTCCGCGGACGGCGATGCCAGCATGCGAAACCTGCTCGGCGGCAAGGGCGCGAATCTCGCCGAAATGAGCAACCTGGGGCTCCCCGTGCCTCCAGGCTTCACCTGCACGACGGAAGTCTGCACGTATTACTACGCCAACAATCAGACCTATCCGTCCGATCTGAAAGCGCAGGTCGATGCCGCCGTCGAGCGCATGGGCAAGCTGATGGACGCCAAGCTTGGCGATCCCGCCCGGCCGCTGCTCGTCTCGGTGCGCTCCGGCGCCCGCGTGTCGATGCCCGGCATGATGGATACCGTCCTGAACCTCGGCCTCACGCCCGATACGGTGGAAGGCGTCATCAAGCTGACCAACAACCCGCGCTTCGCGTGGGACAGCTATCGCCGCTTCGTCGAGATGTATTCGAACGTCGTGCTCGGCCTCGACCGCGCGGAGTTTGAGGAAGTCCTCGACCACGCCAAGGAGGCCAAGGGCGTCGAGCTTGATACCGACCTCGATGCCGACGACCTCAAGGCCGTCACCGCGAAGTTCAAGGAAATTGTCAAGAAGAAGCTCGGCAAGCCCTTCCCGGACACCGTGGAAGAGCAGCTGTGGGGCGGCATCGGTGCGGTGTTCGGCTCGTGGATGTGCGCCCGCGCCCAGACCTATCGCCGTCTGAACAAGATCCCGGGCGACTGGGGCACGGCCGTCAACGTGCAGGCGATGGTGTTCGGCAACCGCGGCGATACATCGGCCACCGGCGTGGCGTTCACGCGCGACCCCGGCACCGGCGAGAAGTACCTCTACGGCGAATACCTCATCAACGCCCAGGGCGAAGACGTGGTGGCCGGCATCCGCACCCCACAGCCGATCACCAAGCTGGTGCGCGAGCGCCAGGGCGGCAAGAAGCCTTCCATGGAAGAGGCCATGCCGCGGCTGTACGAAGAGTTACTCGGCATCGGCAAGAAGCTCGAAGACCACTTCAAGGAAATGCAGGACGTCGAGTTCACCATCCAGGAAGGCAAGCTCTGGATGCTGCAGTGCCGCGCCGGCAAGCGCACCGCCAAGGCGGCGCTGAAGGTCGCCATCGACCTCGTGGGCGAAGGCTTAATCGACAAGAAGACGGCTGTGACCCGCGTTGAGCCGTCGGCTCTCGACCAGCTGCTGCACCCGACGCTCGACCCTAAGGCGCCCAAGACCAAGTACACCACAGGTCTTGCCGCCTCTCCGGGCGCGGCCATTGGCGAAGCGGTGTTTACGGCCGACGAAGCCGAGAAGCTGGCGGGCGAGGGTCATCAGGTCATCCTGGTCCGCACCGAAACCAGCCCTGAAGACATCCACGGCATGCACGCGGCCAAGGGCATCGTCACGGCGCGCGGCGGCATGACCAGCCACGCGGCAGTGGTCGCCCGCGGCATGGGCCGTCCATGCGTGGCCGGCTGCGGCACGATCCGCATCGACTACGACAAGAAGTGCATGGCGGTCGGCGATAAGGTCATCAAGCAGGGCGAAGTCATCACCATCGACGGTTCTGCGGGCGTGGTTTACCAGGGCCGCGTGCCGATGCAGCAGCCGGAGCTGACCGGCGACTTCAACACTCTGATGGTGTGGGCCGACGAAGTTCGCAAGCTCAAAGTCTACACCAATGCCGACACGCCGACCGACGCGCGCACCGCGCGCGGCTTCGGCGCCCAGGGCATCGGCCTGTGCCGCACCGAGCACATGTTCTTCGAAGGCGACCGCATCGTCTCCGTGCGCCAGATGATCCTGGCCGAGACGCTGGAAGAGCGGCAGAAGGCGCTGGCCCACCTGCTGCCGATGCAGCGCGGCGACTTCGAGGAGATCTTCCGCGTAATGGCCGGCCTGCCGGTCATCGTCCGTTTGCTGGATCCGCCGCTGCACGAGTTCCTGCCGCACAAGGACTCGGAGTACGAAGCGGTCGCCAAGCAGGGCGGCATCTCGGTCGAGAAGCTCAAGGCCAAGAGCGCGCAACTCCACGAAATGAACCCGATGCTGGGTCATCGCGGCTGCCGTCTCGGCATCACCTTCCCGGAAATCACGGCGATGCAGGCCCGCGCTATCATCGAAGCGGCCCTCAACGTCGAGGCGGAAGGCAAGAAGGTGGAAGCCGAGATCATGATCCCGGTCGTGGCCTGGAAGCAGGAACTCGACTTCGCGGCCGACGTCATCAACAAGGTCGCCGAAGAGATCAAGAAGGAGCGGGGCAAACTTCCGCACTTCAAGATCGGCACCATGATCGAGCTGCCGCGCGCTGCTCTGCAGGCCGGCAAGCTTGCGGAAACGGCGCAGTTCTTCTCGTTCGGCACCAACGACCTGACGCAGACCACCTGCGGCATCAGCCGCGACGACGCCGGCCCGTTCCTCACCGAATACCAGGTGAAGGGCCTTCTGAAGCGCGACCCGTTCGTCACCATCGACCGTGACGGCGTGGGTGAGCTGATCAGAATCGCTGCGGAGCGCGGACGCGCCACCCGCAAGGATCTCGATGTCGGCATCTGCGGCGAACACGGCGGCGATCCGGAATCGATTCAGCTCTGCCACGAAGTGGGACTGAATTACGTGTCCTGTTCGCCGTTCCGCGTTCCGGTCGCACGCCTTGCGGCGGCGCAATCCGCTCTCAAGAAGGTCGAGCGCGACGTCTGAGGCGTCGAATCGAAGCTTTTATCAGTACAAAGAGTAAGCAGGGGAACCCTTGGAAAATCCAAGGGTTCCCTTGTTTTTTCATTTTCAAGCGTGACGCAATGTCACGATACCATCACTTTTTAATTTGACGATTCGGTTTTTCTCGGTTTAGTGGCCGACCTTCCACCTGGGGAGATGGAGACCTTTCGAGATCAACGCCGACAAGACGCCGGGCAACCGGCGCGACTACCGAAACGAAATCGCGAAGAGAGTTCATTCCCGATGCACCAGAAATCTCTAGACGTCCTGCGACGGGCAGACCGCGTGCTCATGGCCGTGATCGCCGTCGTGCTCGCAGCGGGCAGTGCCGCTGTGGGGGCCGCCGCGGCATATCGTCCGCACACGGAGCAACTCGCGACCGTGCCCCAAGTTTCCCAGCCCGCTGCATCGGCTGACGCGCGGGGGACAACGCCGCAATCGCCGGCAGCCCTGGCGCGCACGCCGGCCGAAGCTCTGGTGATGAACAAGCTGCTTGCCGAGCACCGCTGTCTGGCCGAGGCCATGTACTATGAAGCCCGCGGCGAAGGTACCTCGGGCCAGAAGGCGATCGCCGAGGTGATCTTCCACCGCATGCGCACGGGCAATTACGGCCATTCGATCTGCGCCGTTGTGTACGAGGGCGCCAGCCAGCCAGGCTGTCAGTTCAGCTTCACCTGCAACGGCGAACTGGCCGTGAAAAAGGCGCCGGAAGCCTGGATGCAGGCCCAAGTGCTGGCGGCGAAAATCCTGACCGGCGAGGAGCGACTTGGCGACGAAACGCTGGGCGCCACCAACTTCCACGCGGCTTCGGTCGATCCGGAATGGGCGGGCGAGCTGATCCGCACCGTGCAGATCGGAAATCACGTATTCTACAGGAACGCGCCGCGCTCGCGGGATATGTGACAGACAGGCGAATGGCGAATAGGGAGTAGCGAATAGGGTTCGCTGCTCCTCCCTATTTCGTTTTTGGCGCTCGCAGTTTGCTGCTCGCTCTTCGCGTTCAGAAATCCAGCGCGACGTCCAGGCTTGGTGCCGAGTGGGTGATGGCGCCCGACGAAATGTAATCCACGCCCGTTTCGGCGATGGCGCGCACGGTTTCGAGCGTGATGTTGCCCGAAGCTTCCAACGCAGCGCGTCCCGCCGTCATCTTCACGGCCTGTTTCAACTCGGAGATGCTCATGTTGTCGAGGAGCACGGTGTCGACTCCGAGAAAGAGCGCTTCCTGAAGATGCGCCAGCGTGTCGACTTCCACTTCCACCTTGACCATGTGGCCGAGGCCGGCGAATACGCGCTCCACCGCGTGCGTGAGGCCGCCGGCGGCGACGATATGGTTGTCTTTGATTAAGACGCCGTCGTCGAGGCCGTAGCGGTGGTTGGTCCCGCCGCCGCAGCGCACCGCGTATTTCTCCAGAATGCGCAGGCCCGGCGTGGTCTTGCGCGTGCAGACGATGCGCGCCTTGGTGCCCGCCACCGCATCTACCAGTGCGCGCGTGGCGGTCGCCACTCCCGACAGCCGGCCGACGAAATTGAGCGCCACGCGCTCGGCCGCCAGGATGCTGCGGGCGGAGCCCTGCACCAATAGCAGCGCGGTCGCGGGTTCGGCGCGGCTGCCGTCGCGAACTTCGAGGGTGACCTTCACCGAGCCGTCGAGGATGTGGAAAGCGGCTTCGGCGGCGTTAAGGCCGCAAGCGATGCCGGGCTTGCGCAGGACGAGCTTGGCCGTGGCGCGCTGGCCTGCGGGCAGAACCAGATCGCTGGTGATGTCGCCGGCGCGACCAAGGTCCTCCTCAAGCGCGCGACGGACGATCGGCTCGACAAGCAGGAACGGAGGCGTGCGAAGCGGGAAGGGCATCGGTGGCGGCTTTCATCCGCGGGTGAGCGCCGCGGGCGCATGTCGATTTGAAGGAAGCGCCGACGTAATCGTCTCCACATCGGCGATGGTCATGAAGCAGCGCCGCGCGACGGTTTCGGTTATGGGATAGTCGCTGCGGTAGTGGCCACCTCGACTCTCGCGGCGCGCCAGCGCTCCCGCGACCACCATCTTGGCCGTCACCGTCATGTTGAGTAGCGAAGGCTCGTGTCCTCCGGCGCGTTCGATCTGATCGATGATCCTAAGCGCCTGGGCGAGTCCTTCCTGGTCGCGCTCCAGGCCGGCGTAGCGGGTCATGGTTTCGCGCAGCAGGCGGGGAACCGGCGGGCCGGCATACCGGGCCGGCGCCGGCAGGGTGCCGCCGGTCAAACGGGGCATGGTCGACGCACGCACGTCCTCGGCGGCTCTGGCGCCGAAGACCAGGGCCTCCAGCAAGGAGTTGGAGGCCAGCCGGTTGGCGCCGTGCAGGCCCGTGGAGGCGCATTCGCCCACTGCCCATAGGCCCGGCAAAGACGTGCGGCCGCTCGTACCGGTGGCGATGCCGCCCATGTGATAATGAGCCGCAGGCGCAACCGGGATCGACTGCCGCGCGGGATCGATTCCCGCCTCGCGGCAGGCCGCATACACGGTGGGGAAGGCCAGCGCGAATTTGGCGCCCACCGCCTTGCGGCAGTCGAGGAACACGCGATGACCGACCGCCATCTCGCGATGGATGGCGCGTGCCACCACGTCGCGCGGGGCAAGCTCCGCAGACGGATGAACGCCCGGCATGAAGCGCCGCCCGGTCTCGTCCACCAGGATGGCGCCTTCGCCGCGCAGGGCCTCGGTCGCCAGGGGGGCGGGGTCCTGGTTCACGTCGAGCGCCGTGGGATGGAATTGCACGAACTCCGGATCGCCGATTACCGCCCCTGCGCGCGCCGCCATGCCGAGACCTTCGCCGCGCGTCTCGGGCGGGTTGGTCGATACGGCGTAAAGCGCGCCGATGCCGCCGGTCGCCAGGATCACGGCAGGCGCGCGCAGCAGCACTAGGCGCCGCTCGGGGCCTGAACAGGTGCGCGCAAACAGGCCGGCGACGTGGCCTTCCTCCATGGCCAGCTCGATGGCGTGGAAGCCTTCGATCAGGGTGATGGACGTGCTTTCAAGCACGCGGTCGGCCAGGGCGCGCGTGACCTCGAACCCGGCACGGTCGCCTTTGACGTGCACGATGCGCGAGCGGGAATGGGCGGCCTCGCGCCCCACCGCCAGCGATCCGTCGGCGGAACGATCGAACGGCGCACCGTAGCGCACCAGATCGGCGATGCGGTCGGGCGCTTCACGCGCTACCAACGCAACAATGTCGGGATCGCACAGGCCGGCGCCCGCCGCCACCGTGTCGGCGGCATGCGACTGCCAGGAATCCCCCCGGCCCACCGAAGCGGCGATGCCGCCCTGCGCGCGCGGGCTCGCGCCGGAGGTGCCGGGATGCGCATCGGCCAGCACCACGCACGGGAACGGCGCCAGCTTCAGCGCTGTGAACAATCCTGCCACGCCGGCGCCGAGGACCAGCGCACCCTTGGTTTCGATGACGTTGTCGACGTGTTGAGGCATCGATCTTCGTCCTTCAGGCCGCGATCACGGCAGGCTTTGCGCCCACCGCCAGCATGCGTTCGACGCTCTTCCTTGCCCTGCCGGCGATGGCGGGATCGAGTTTTACTTCCTCCGTCATGGTTTCGAGCGAGTGCAGGATCTTCGGCAGCGTGATGCGCTTCATGTGCGGGCAAAGGTTGCACGGCCGCACGAATTCGGTTTCGGGGAAGTCAACCGCCACATTGTCGCTCATCGAGCATTCGGTCACGAGCACGGCCTTCTTCGGGCGGTTCTTGCTGACGAACGCGATCATGCCCGAGGTGGAACCGGCAAAATCGGAATGCGCGACCACCTCCGGCGGGCATTCGGGGTGTGCCAGCACGACCACGCCAGGATGGGCCGCGCGAAAACCCTCGATGTCGGCGGCCGTGAAGCGCTCGTGCACCTCGCAATGGCCCTTCCAGGTGATGATCCTGATCCTGGTCTGCTTGGCGACGTTCTTTGCCAGGAACTCGTCGGGCACCATCACAACGGCATCGATATCCCATTCGCGCGCGATGCTCTCCACCACCGCTGCCGCGTTCGACGACGTGCAGCAGACATCGGCCTCCGCCTTCACGTCGGCCGAAGTGTTCACGTAGGTGACGACGGGAAGGCCCGGGTGCTTTTCTCTCAAGGCGCGCACGTCCGCAGCAGTGATCGATTCGGCGAGCGAACAGCCAGCCCTGGGATCGGGAATCAGCACGGTCTTTTCGGGCGAGAGGACCTTGGCGGTTTCCGCCATGAAGTGCACGCCGGCCTGGACGATGATCGCAGCGTCTGTCCTTGCGGCTTGGCGAGCAAGCTGAAGGGAATCGCCCACGAGGTCTGCGACGCAGTGGAAAATCTCCGGCGTCATGTAGTTGTGCGCCAGGATCACCGCGTTCTTCTCGCGCTTCAGCGCGTTGATGGCGTGGACGTATGGCGCATGCACGCCCCATTCGATTTCAGGAATGACGTGGGCCACCTTGCGGTACAGATCGGCCGTGGCGGCTGCGATCTGAGGCGTGAAGGCGAGGCGGTGTTCTGCGTCTGGCATCTCAACGGGTCCTTCGTACGCGGGACTTATGCTCTGTTTGAGTATATATTTAGGGCAAAAACACCGGCTTTCAAGCCGGACCAGTCTTTATGCTGCATATGAGCACAAATACGTCAAGAGGAAAGACGTAGACCGCGGAAAATGCCGTAAATCTCCCCGCGGCGCGAACACCCGGAGGGTTGCGGCGATGCCCCTCGCGCCCTTCGACGGGCTGAGGTGAGGGGAGGTGCGGGACGCCGGCAACGGCGTGCAGCACGCTTCGTTATTGCCTGGGCTTTTCGGCCCGGGCTTCGTCCAGGCTGGTGACCCGGACATTTTGGAACCGCCACGCGGCGCCCCGCACTCGGCGTTCTCTGACGTGCCTCCGCCCGCGCTTTCATCCAACTTCGCGCTTGCGCGCTTCGGTGGACCAGCGGCATCCCGCGCCCGGCGTCCTCTGGTCTGTCACCATTCGTGGACGCCTGCGGCGAACGAAGTCACACCCCCGGCTTTGAACGGTTCGTTGGTCCGCTCTCGGCCGGGCGCCGATCAAACCTCACGAAACGGACGACCGGTTCGCCCCCTCTCGAGGTTCGACGCGGAGGATTATACGGCCGGTGGGCGGGGGCGGGGATAAGAAATGGCGTTTTTGCCGCGGGCACGAGGGGAAAACACCGGGTTTGCCGCGAGTTACGCGGATGTAGTCCGTATGCGGACGAGGGGGATAAGGCTTGGGAGGGGGACGAAGGCGCGGGTTGGAGGATGTCCTCTCAGCGCCACTTTCGGTCATTCGTTTTCTGATCGACGCGAGGTAAGTAAAGTCGGCGATCGTGAGGGGGCAGCCAACAGATGAGGACGTTCTTGGTAGTGCTTGCAGTCGTGGTAGTCCTGGTAGTCTCACTGGCAGCCTGGGCACTCCTAGTGACAGGCGGCGAGCTACCTTTTGGGAGGGCGCAAGAAGGAAGGGCACAAGATGCGATTGATATCTGCGCTCTTGCCTTTTCACACAAGCCGGACTTGAGACCGAGCAAACCGGCGATAACGAAGGCCGAAGCGGCGACCGAAGAAAGGGTCTTTTTTGAATGTATGAGGGGTAAGGGCTACGATTATCGGCCCGACCAGTGCCAGAAGCGCGACCCTAACAATGTGATGGAGCAAGGCCCCAGTCTCTGGTCATTCAGATGCTATCACTCACGATAGTCGGCTGACCGTCGCACCTCAATTTACGACACAATCGCGCCCGGCCGGGGCCAAGAATGGCAGGTTCTGGCGCATCCTTGCAATTGCTCGAAGGTCCGGAATCGGGGGGTGCAAAACGGACGTTCGATTCCGGCGTGACCGGTCTCTTTGGCGGTCGAAAAAATCTGTGAATGTAAATCCGATCGCGAGACTTGGAATGAAGAGGAAATCGCGCGCGCAGATGCGATCCGCGAGCGTGCTCGCTGCACCTCCCCGAAATTTCCTTCTCGCTCCGCTCAAAGCAAGTCTCGACCCTCCTTCAAGGCGAGGGTGGTTGCTTCAAACCGCGCTTCGCTGCCTCGCCAAGCGCACGCCAGGTGACGGGCGCTCGCGCAACACTTCGCGACGGAAGCGGAACAGCTCGGCCGGCCGGCCGCGCGCGATTGGCGCAAGCTTGCCGGTGCCCTCCACCAAGCCCTGGTCTTCCACCAGCCGGCGGAAGTTCTGCTTATGCAGGCGGATTCCCGAGATCGCCTCCACCGTGCGCTGCAATTCCAGCAGGGTGAACGACGACGGCATCAGTTCGAACACGACCGGGCGGTACTTCATCTTGCCGCGCAGGCGCGCGATCGCGGTCGCCAGGATGCGGCGGTGGTCGAACATCATGGCGTCGCCGAGCGGCAGCACGCGGTCGGGGCCGACGCGGCCGTCGCGCGCGCTTTCCGGCACCAGGCCCGCTTCGTAGAGCAGTTCGTAGCGCTCCAGCACCTTCTCTTCGTCCCAGCCGATGTCCTCGCCGCCGAAGCACAGCCGCACGCGGTCGCGGCGCAACTGCGCGCAGGCCTTGTCGGGTGCGGCGGCAACGAATGCCTCCAACGCGGGCGCGATGGTCTCGTCGATGACGGACGGTTTCTCCTCGCGCCAATCCTCCCACGGGAAATATCGGTACCAGTCGCGCCACACGGTGTTGGGCGCCTTCAGAGCCGCGGCGGCCCGCGTCAGCGCGAGATATCCGACCGATACCACGCGCGTGGTTTCGCCCGGCTTCAGCGTGTGACGGCCGCGGTCACCAAAGGTGTAAAGCTGCTCGACGTAGCCGAGGTCCAGATAAGTCTGTTCGCCCACCCATTTGCGCAGGCCGCTTTCCAGCGTGCGGTGCTCGATGGGATCAAACGGGCCGAAAGGCAACGCGTCGTCGCCCTTGCCCGGATGCACGACGAGAACCGAGGGGCAGTCCTCCACCACCGACACGATCGCCGCCGAAAGGCCGATGGAGACGACGCGCTTGGACCCGGCGCTCATAGGCCGAAATCGGCGAGCACGAATTCCACGGGCTCACCCTCCTCAACGGCGATGCTGGGTCCCATTTCCTCCACGGCCTGAACCATGCGCCCCTCACGCTCAAGCAAATCGTCGGCCAATCGTACCAGCAGACGGTTCGGATAGGCGTGCGGCGCACGGGCGCGAATCTCGCGCGCGATGCGGAATTCGGCGCCCCGCCACGCCCGGTCGCACAGGATCGCGAAGCTGGCGGCCATCGAACGGCTCACCCCGGCCCAGCAGTGAACGATCATCGGGCGCTTGGCGTCCCAACTGCGGGCGAACTCGATCAGGCCGGAAATGTGCTCCTCGTCCGGTGGGCAGGGCCCCAGCGCAGGGTCGCAGACGTCGTTTACACTCAGCCGCAGGTGGCGCCCGGCCGGGAATCCGGCGGGTGTCTCGATCATGAACTCGGGCGACAGCAGGGTGATCAGATGCGACGGCTGATAGCTGCGCATCATCTCGGGCAGGGCGGACAGTGGCGTCACCAGAATTAGGGACATGGCTTGCCTGTGCTAGCCCACCATTATGACATGGGGAAGCGGGTCAGCCCGCGAGCCGGCAAAAGCGCTCCAGGAATTGCGCCTGGGCTTCCGCGGTGGGCAGCGGAACCAGGCGGGGTGTTTTCATCGACCGCGGCGGGGTGCCGAAATAGCGTCGGGCCTCCACCGGCGCGAAGCCGGCAAGCTGGGTGGCTTCGAAATAGGCAGCGATCGTGTCGGCCTTCTTGAACATCACCTGGAGAGGCTGCGCCGGTTTGGCGGGCAGGCCGAAGCGGATGTGAATTGCCGCCAGAAGTTTCAGCTCCAAGTCCTTGTAACTAAATCCGACAGCGGCTTTGAATGGACTAATGAGGTCACCGACAACATACTCTGGTGCATCGTGTAGGAGAGCCATCAGGCGGGCTTGGCGGATGAGGCCTCCAGGGCTGATTTCCGCCGCGATCCGCTCGACCAGGACGCAGTGTTGCGCCACGGAGAAGGCATGTGTCCCCTTGGTCTGACCGTTCCAGCGGGCGACGCGGGCCAGCCCGTGGGCAATGTCCTCGATCTCCACGTCGAGCGGCGAGGGATCCAGAAGGTCGAGGCGGCGGCCGCTCAGCATGCGCTGCCAGGCGCGGGCGGGGGATTTGCTGTTCACAGGACCAACCGTATGGCGACAAAGGCGAGAACGAAGGCCATGGCCCGTCGCAGAAGAAGGTCGGGCACGCGCGGGGCCAAGTAGCTGCCGAGCAGGATACCCGGAATCGATCCCAGGAGGAGAGTACCCATGAGCATGAAGTTGATGTTACCGAGCAGCCAATGGCCCGCGCCGGCCACCAGCGTCAGAGGCACGGCATGGGCGATGTCCGAGCCGACAAGGCGCACGGCGGGCATTTCGGGATAGAGCAGGATGAGCGCCGTGACCCCGAGCGCGCCGGCACCGACTGAGGTGGACGCCACCAGCGCGCCCAGGACCGCCCCCGTCAGCACCGTGAAAATCAGCGTTTGCCGCGGGTCCAGCTTGCCGACGCGGCGCGTGTAGAGCTTGAGCAGCCGGTTGCGGAAGACGAGGGCAAGCGAGGTGATCAACAGGGCCGCGGCAAGCACGTCGGAAATCAGAACGTTGACCTTGGCGCTTTCGATGCCGAGCGCGTTGAGCAGCGCAAGCGTGAGCATCGCGGAGGGCACGCTGCCCAGCGCCAGACGCCCCACGATGCGAAGGTCGATGGTGTTGTGGGCCCGGTGCATCACGGCGCCGACCGTCTTGGTGGCGGCGGCGTAGAGCAGATCGGTTCCGACCGCGGCGACCGGCGCGACATGGAACAGCAGGATGAGGATGGGCGTCATCAGCGAACCGCCGCCGACGCCGGTCAATCCCACCAGCATCCCCACGACGAAACCCGAAGCGACGTATCCGATCTTGACGGCGGCCAGAAACTCCACGCGCACCCGCAGTTGTGATGTGCGGCCGCAGCGGCCGCGGAGGAAGGGGGCGACTATTCCACAGGCGGGCAAGCCCGCGCAACGCGCCGGTCCGCTACGTCAGCTTCCGGACGATGACGCTGCCGGCGGAATATCCGGCGCCGAAGGTGCACAGGAGCGCGTAATCGCCCGCTTTCAGATCGGTGCTGTGCTTGTTGAAGGCGATCATCGCGCCGGCGGAGCTGGTGTTGGCGTATTCGCCGAGCACGGTGGGCGCTTCGTCGGGGGTGGCGGCGCGGCCCAGCACCTTGTGGGCGATGAGGTCGTTCATGTTGCTGTTGGCCTGATGCAGCCACATCCGCTTCAGCACCGAGGGACTGAGGCCATTGGCGGCCAGGTGCTCCTGTACGAAGCCCGAGACCAGCGGCACGACTTCCTTGAACACCTTGCGGCCGTTCTGCGTGAACAGCTTGTCGCGGCTGCCGATGCCTTCCGGCCAGGTGCGGTTCAGAAAGCCGAAATTGTTGCGGATGTTGTTGGAGAACTGCGACTTCACGCGCGAGCACACGATCTCCCACACGTTCGCGCCACGGGCCACCTCGCGCCGTTCCACGATGAATGCGGTCGCCGCGTCGCCGAAGATGAAATGGCTGTCGCGATCGCGGAAATTGGCGTGGCCGGTAAGGATCTCCGGATTGCAGATCAGCAGTGCCCGCGCGTTGCCCGTTTCGATCAACCCCCGCGCAATATGGATGGCGTAGGTCGCCGAGGAGCAGCCGACATTCATGTCGAAGCCGAAGCCGGTGATGCCCAGCGCGCCCTGCACCTCGATGGCGACGGCGGGATAGGCGCGTTGCAAGTTGGCGCAGCTCACGATCACGCCGTCGATGTCGGCGGGCTTGCGTTCGGCCGCGGCCAGCGCATCGCGCGCGGCGGCGACGCACATCTCCGCCATCACCGACGGCTCGCTGTCGGGGCGTTCCGGGATGCGCGGGCACATGATCTCGGGATCGAGGATGCCGTGCTTGTCGAGCACGTAGCGGTTCCTGATGCCGGAGGCCTTGACGATAAACTCTGACGACGACTCCAACAGCGCCCGAACGCTGCCGTTCTCGATCGCCTTGGCGTGCGTGGCGTTGAAGCGCCGCACATATTCGTTGAAGGAAGCAACAAGCTCGTCGTTGCCGATCGACTGTGCCGGAGTGAATACCCCCGACCCCGACAGTACCAACCCGCCCAAATCGTCACCTTTCCCAGTGGTTTGAGGCAAACTGACGTAGGTGGCGCGGCAACGCAAGCGATTGTGCGGGCCTTCTCGCCGCGGGATCGAGGATGAGGCGTGCGAGCGGTGCCTTTTTCACAGGCGATTTACCGTGGCCGCGGTGCGGAATTACAATCGAAGCCCGCGAATTTGCCGCATCCGAGGCGCATGCGTCGACGCGCTCGCCAGAACCCTCGCAAAGCGCTACACCCCCGTCATGAATGCCGACGGCGCACTCGTGCTTTTTTCCGGCGGGCAGGACTCGACCACGTCGCTGGCCTGGGCGCTTACTCGCTTCGCGCGGGTGGAGACGGTCGGCTTCGCATACGGTCAGCGGCACGCGAGCGAACTTGAAGCGCGCGAGCGCGTGCTGGCCGATCTTAGGCGGGGATATCCCGAGTGGGCCGAGCGCCTGGGCGATGACCACGTGCTCGCGCTTGACGTCCTCAAACAGATTGGTGGCAGCGCGCTCATCGACGCGACCGCGATCGAAATGGGGCGTTACGGCCTGCCGACCAGCTTCGTGCCAGGGCGCAATGTGCTGTTCCTCACCTCGGCGGCGGCGCTGGGATACCGACGCGGCATCGCCGATCTTGTCGGCGGGATGTGCGAGACGGATTTTTCCGGTTACCCGGACTGCCGCGACAAAACCATCGCGGCCGTGGGCGAGGCGCTGAGCCTGGCGCTGGCGCGGCGCGTCACCATCCACACGCCGCTGATGTGGATCGACAAGGCGGCAACCTGGAAACTGGCCGAGGAGCTGGGTGGGCCGAAGCTCGTCGATATCATCCGCGAAGAAACGGTGACCTGCTACGAAGGCGACCGCCTCCATCGCCACGACTGGGGATACGGCTGCGGGGTTTGTCCGGCCTGCGACCTCAGGGCCAAGGGATACGCGAAGTATCTGAACGCATGACGTACACGGTCAAGGAAATCTACTTCACGCTGCAAGGCGAAGGGGCGCGGACGGGCCGCGCGGCCGCGTTCCTGCGCTTTGCCGGCTGCAATCTGTGGAGCGGCCTGGAGCGCGATCGCGCCGCGGCGGTGTGCAAGTTCTGCGATACGGATTTCGTGGGCACCGACGGCGCGGGCGGCGGCAAGTTCGCCGACGCCCAAATGCTGGCGGCAGCGGTCGCGGCCAAGTGGCCAAAGGGCGATTTCTCGCAGCCCTACGTGGTGTGCACCGGCGGCGAACCGTTGCTGCAGCTCGACGAGGACCTGGTGTCAGCGCTGCATGCGCGTGATTTCGAGATCGGCGTGGAGACCAACGGTACGGTGCCGCCGCCGCCGGGGATCGAGTGGATTTGCGTGAGTCCCAAGGCCGGCACGGAGCTGTTGCTCGACACTGGCCAGGAGCTGAAGCTCGTCTATCCGCAGGACGGCGCGCCGCCAGAGCGATTTGCCGACCTTCTGTTCGATCACTTCTTCCTGCAACCGATGGACGGACCGGATCGCGACGCCAACACGCACGCCGCCGCGCAATACTGTCTCGAGCATCCGCAATGGCGCCTGTCGCTGCAGACGCACAAACTGATCGGACTGCGCTGACCGTCACAATAATTTCGCGAAAATCGGCGCGGCAAAATCGCGTGCGTTAACGGTGCAAAAACGCAGCGCCCGTAGATTCACGTCACGCCACGCAAGATCGACGCGCATGAGTTCCTTCGGACATACGCAACCGGTTCACCGCATGGACTTGCAGGCCGATTGGTGCGCGGGTGTGCTGGCAGATCCGCTGCCGGCGTTTCACGCCTCGACGACGTGTTCGCAGGCCTACGAGTTTTTTCTCACCGCAAGTTCCCAACTCGCGGCTGCGATCATCGACGATCAACACCACGTGATCGGAATCGTCAACCGTTTGCGCTTCCTTTCGCGTTACGCCCAACGCTTTGTGCCCGAGATCTACGGCAAGCGGCCTGTGCTCGCGCTGGCCAACCCCGGGCCTCTGGTCGTGGACGAGGCGATGTCGGTTAGCGAGCTTGCCATGATGCTGACCTTCGACCACCCCGACGCGCTTCGCGAGTGCTTCGTCGTCATCAGAAACGACAGCTATCTCGGGATCGGAACCAGCGAAGCGCTCGTCCGCGCCAAGATTTCCATCCTTACCGCCCGGGAGAAGCAACTCAATGACGCCCTGCTCGCCGCCAACGACGCGGATCGGACGCGCAGCAATTTCCTGGCGCTGATGAGCCACGAGCTGCGTACACCGTTGAACGCCATCATCGGATTCTCGGAAGTGCTGGCGAACGAGCTGTTCGGACCGCACCAGGCGCCGCGCTACGGCGAATACGCCCGCGATATCCACGATGCCGGCCGGCACCTGCTGTCGCTGATCAACAACATCCTCGATCTGTCGAAATCGGAAGCGGGCCACCTCCAGCTCAATCCGGAGCCCGTGGACGTAATGCAGATGCTTCAGGATTGCGTCAGGCTGCTTGCCGCGCGCGCGACGGAGGGAAAGCTGACGATGCAGGTCGCGGTGCCGGAAGGCCTGCCGTTCCTCAACGCCGATGCGCTCCGCCTGAAGCAGGTGGTGCTGAACCTGTTGTCCAACGCCGTCAAGTTCACGCTGCCCGGAGGCAGTGTGCGCGCGACCTCGCGGCAGGGGGAAGACGGCGGCTTGGAGATCGGCATCGAGGACACCGGAATCGGGATGGAGCCGCACATGATCCCCATCGCGCTCGAACCGTTCCGACAGATTGACTCGCCTCTATCGCGCAACGTCGAAGGCACGGGATTGGGATTGTCTCTCGCCAAGTCGCTCACCGAGCGCCATGGCGGACGGATCGTCATCGAAAGCGCACCGGGTTCGGGAACGAACGCGCGGCTGTTGTTCCCTCCCGAGCGGAGTTTGCCGCGGCGCGAACGTGCAGCTGCGGTAACGCACTGAAAGTCCGCGCACGGCACACCACAGACAATTGCGAATGCAAACCAGCAGCTAATCACGCGGTATTCAGGCGCGTGAGCGGCTCCTATCCTCGGCGCTACGTAAACTGCGATTCCAACTCTTGGGGGAGCGCCAAAAATATTCTGTCCAAACTGCGGTAAGCAAACGCCGCAACCTGAAGCGAAGTTCTGCGCCTCGTGCGGGGCGCCGCTGCCTTCATCGGAACCTGGTCCGGCACCGGCAGCCTCGTACACGCCGCCGCCTGCTGCATCGGCACCGCCCGTTTTTACCCAGGGTCCGATGAGTTCGCCCGTTGCTGAACGCCGTGGATTCTTCGGCTGGCTCAAGGGCCTGAGGCTGTGGCAGAAGATCGTGCTCGGCGTCGTTGTTTTCATCGTGCTCGTGGTCGCGCTGGCGATGTGGGCGACGAGCGGCATTGTCGAACCTGTGCAACGTCATTTCACGGCGCTGCGCGCCGGCGACGTAGTCGGGGCCTACAGCGAGCTGTCGGTCGCGGCGCGCCAGACGACCTCGCTCGACGACTTCAAGAAGATGCTGGCGGGCATGCCCGCACTGACCCACGTCACCGGGGAAAGCTACACCACCCGCGAGATCAACAACGGGCAGGGGCATCTGGTGGGCGTGCTGGAATTGGACGAGGGAGGCAAGTTGCCCATCGAGATCCGGCTGGTGAAGGAAAACGAGAACTGGAAGATATTGGCCTATCACGTTACTGGTGCGGGCGAGACCAAAGCGCAGTAACCACCGTTATGCCTGGAAAGCCGGCGTCGACTGCGGCGCCGGCTCTTCTGTTGGCGCGCGGCGGGTTTTGACTCACATCGAACCCTATTGTCATGACCCGCGACTGCGGGCCAACTAGGTGACGTTTGCACGACCAGGCAGCCGGCGTGCGTTTCTGCCGGGACCTTGTCCGTGCCCAACTGGATGGCCCGCATTGGCAGGCCATGACATCTTCGCCTTTGAGCCGGATCGGCCGCGCGGCGCTAGTACCGCGTCACCAGCTTGTCCAAGTCGGGCCGCACCCGTTCCTCCAGCGGCACCGCGCTTTTGCCGATGTAGATGAACCCCGCGATGCGCTCGCCCGGCTTCAGGCCCAGTCCCTCCTTCACTAGCGGGTTATAGGCGGGCCATTCGGTCAACCAGTTGGCGACGTAGCCTAGCGCGGTCGCCGCGATCAGCAGGGTCTGGCACACCGCGCCCGCCGAAAGCTGCTGCTCCCATTCGGGAATGGGAATGGCCTCGCGCACGCGGCTCACCACCGCCACCACCACCGGCGCCCGCAGGAAGCGCCCCGCTTCCATGACCGCGCGCTCCTCGGTGACGGCTTCCGTCTGGCGCAGACACTCCAGCGCCATATTGCCCAAACGCTCGCGGGCCTCGCCCTCGAACACGATGAAGCGCCACGGAAACAGCTTGCCGTGGTCGGGCACGCGCACGGCGGCCTTGAGGATGGTGGCAAGCTCCACCGGCGTTGGCCCCGGGCCCGTCATGGATTTGGCCGATCCCGAACGGCGCGACAGCAACAAGGCGATGACCTGCGGCGCGGGCGGGTTGAGCGTAATGCTCTGGTCGTCTTCCGAGTTTACCCTGGACAACGGTGGGACCGATCCTATCTAACGGGAAGTGTGTCGGTTTGGTAGTGTGCTTAGCCTACGATAAAATACTCGGCGGGAGAGGAAAATGTCGGTATCGCTCGAAAAGCTCGCCAGCGTGGATCCCATCTGGAGCACGCTGCGCCAGGAGGGCCAGGAACTAGCCACCCGCGAGCCGGCACTCGCAAGTTTCGTTCACGCCACGATCCTGAACCACGCCCGGCTGGAGGACGCGCTTTCCTACCATCTGGCCAAAAAGGTCGGCGGCGACGACGTCAGCCCGATGCTGGCCCGCGAAATTTTCGACCAGGCCATGGCGGCCGACCCGGATATCGGGACGGCGGTACGGGCCGACCTTTCGGCGGTGTTTGAGCGCGACCCGGCCTGCCATTCCTACGTGCAGGCATTTCTGTTTTTCAAAGGCTTCCATTCGCTCGAGTGCTATCGCATCGGCCATTGGCTGTGGACCGAGCAGCGCGAGGGCATGGCGCTGTTCTTCCAGAGCCGCATTTCCGAGTTGTTCAACGTCGACATCCATCCGGCCGCCGTGCTCGGCAAGGGCATCATGATCGACCACGCCACCGGAGTGGTAATCGGTGAGACCGCGGTGGTTGGCGACGACGTGTCCATGCTGCATGGCGTGACGCTGGGCGGCACCGGCAAGGAAACCGGCGACCGCCATCCCAAGATCGGGCGCGGCGTGCTGCTGTCCATGGGCGCCAAGGTGCTGGGCAACATCGAGGTGGGCGAGTATTCGCGCATCGGCGCGGGCTCGGTGGTGCTGAAGTCGATTCCGGCGCGTTGCACGGCGGTGGGTGTACCCGCCAAGGTCGTCAACTGCTCCGGCTGCGAGCGGCCGAGCCAGGAGATGAATCAGTTTATCGAAGACGAAGGCTGATCCACTCAGCCGTTGCTCAGGTATTTGCGTTCGACGAAGGCGACATAATCGGGTTCGTACTGCTCCGGGTGCTCCTTGAGCCAAGGAGCGTGCATGCGCGCGTGGTAGGCGAAGATCTTGCTCCACCGGGAGTCGATCTCGTCCGACGAAGCTTCGTGGAACAGATCGAACAAAGTCTCCAGGAAGTTGTGCACCAGCGAGGCGAACGCCGCGTACCTCACCGCCTGGCCGCCCGAAAAGGCGCCGGCAAAATCCCGTGTCGTGGCCCCGTCGCTGAATTCCGGATGGTCGAGGTACAGGCCAAGGACGGCCGCGTATTGCGCGTCGGCATGCGCATAATGCTGTTCGTGCTCGGACCGCGTTGCGCTCCATCGCGCAAGAAAAAAACTGATGAGCCCGCCGATCACGGCGCTCGCGAACGGCACGACCATGTCGTTCAAGAACTGCATGCCGCCCTCCCAGAAGCGAATGCGCTCGACCCGGCCAAGCGGGCACTTTCCGGTCAGCCTCGCGGCCCGCGGCTGCGCGGTCAAGGCGCTTGACCCGTCCCGGCCGTCGTGCGACTCCAGTCGTGACCGCGATGGAGGCGACGTTGACCCGTAGCGAAATCTGGCGTGTCGAGAAGTACTTGCGGAATTTGTTCCGCCTGGACACCATCACCCTGGTCGAACGGCCCAAGCAGCCCGACTCCGTCGAGGTGCAGGTGAACGGCGAGTTCATCGGCGTCATTTTCAAGGACGAGGAGGACGGGGAAATCTCCTACGCCTTCAACATGGCCATCCTCGAGATGGATCTGCCAGAGGCTCCGGCCAGCCGCGCAGGGTGAATTGGATGGCGACGCTCCAGGCCGGCAGTGGGTTCGGCGGAGCGGCCAGCGAATTCTTCAGCCGTCGCCGCATTCCCCTCATCACCGCTTTGCTGTCGCTCGTGGGCATCGCCACGGGCACCACGACCGCTTTCGCGCTGCTGCAGAACGTGTCGTTCGTCGAGCCGGCCCTGATCGGCGCAGGGGCGCTTTTGGCCGCAGGATGCTGCGGCGTGCAGACAAGGCATGCCGGCCTTGCGGTGATGGCCGCGGCGGCGCCTTTGCCCGGATTGCTGTGGGCCGCCCCGCTCAGCGCCGGTCCGAGTTTCGGCTCGGTCCCGATCGCGGCCTACGGCTTTGGGTTCGCGCTTGCCGCGCTGCAGGCCGAGGCGGCGGTGGATCGTGCGCTAGGTAGCGAACAGGAGGAACGTCCCTGGCGCTCCGCAGCAGTTGCGATGGGCCTGGCAGTCATGCTCGCGGCGCTGTGGT
>Ga0335085_10002383_pt1 | contig 35334 bp, 34 predicted proteins | sample Lox_Sample_45_FD_206712 | JGI IMG/M metagenome (GOLD analysis project Ga0335085, IMG submission 206712) | Soil microbial communities from Loxahatchee National Wildlife Refuge, Florida, United States - Lox_Sample_4.5 | ecosystem: Environmental > Terrestrial > Soil > Wetlands | place: USA... | reverse complement strand
CCCGACGGATGGTGCGTATGCTGCGCGATCGAGGCCGCGCTCCCCCGACAAGCCTACTCGCGCTTCCCGGCAGACTCCATGACCAATCGGTTATAAGTAGCTGCGCTGCGGCAATTGGAGCCGCCGCAGCTCCGGCCTATGATCCGCGAGTCCATTGCGCCATCGGGGAGCCCGTCCGTGGAAGCCTCTCGTCACTTCGGCTTCGAGACTCGTCAGGTACACGCCGGTCAGCGTCCGGATCCGAATACCGGTGCGCGCGCGGTGCCGATCTTCCAGACGTCCAGCTACGTCTTCGAGGACCCGGCATCCGCCGCCGCGTACTTCAACCTCCAGGAATACGGCAACACCTACTCGAGGATCGTCAATCCGACGGTGGCGGTGTTCGAGGAGCGCATCGCGAGCCTCGAAGGCGGCTGCGGGGCGGTGGCCTTCGCGAGCGGACTGGCGGCCCAGGCCGCCGCGCTCTTTACCCTGCTGACGCCCGGCGATCATGTGGTGTCCTCGGCGGCGCTCTACGGCGGCACGGTCAACCAGTTCAAGCACGTGCTGGGCAAGATGAACGTGGAGCTGACCTGGGTCAATCCCGACGACCTCGGCGCATGGAAGGCGGCGGTGCGCCCCAACACCAAGGCGTTCTTCGCGGAGACCATCGGCAACCCCGGCGGCAATGTGCTCGATATCGCGGGCGTGGCGGCCATCGCCCACGAGCACCGACTGCCGCTGCTCGTCGACAATACCTTCGCGACTCCGTACCTGTGCCGTCCGCTCGAGTGGGGGGCGGATATCGTGCTGCACTCGGCGACCAAGTACATCGGCGGCCACGGCACCAGCATCGGCGGCGTGGTGGTCGACTCCGGGCAGTTCGACTGGTCGAACGGCCGCTTCCCGGTGGTCGCGGAGCCCTCCCCCGCCTATCACGGCCTGCAGTTCCACGAGACCTTCGGCACCTACGGGTATCTGATGAAGTTGCGCGCCGAGACGCTGCGCGACCTGGGGGCGTGCTTGAGCCCCTTCAACGCGTTCCTCTTCCTGCAGGGACTCGAGACGCTGTCGCTGCGCATGGCGCGCCACGTCGAGAACGCCATGACCATTGCCCGTTACCTCGAGTCGCACGAGCTCGCCTCGCACGTGACCTACCCGGGCCTGCGCAGCAGCCGCTACCGCGCGCTCGCGGAGAAGTACCTGCCGCGCGGCGCGGGCTCGGTCTTCTCCTTCGACGTGCGCGGCGGCCGCGAGGCGGGCCAGGAGTTCATCCGCGGTGTCACCCTGTGGTCGCACCTCGCGAATGTCGGCGACGCCAAGAGCCTGGTCATCCACCCGGCGAGCACCACCCACCGGCAGCTCGAGGAGCAGGAGCTGCTGGCGGCGGGTGTCCGCCCGGGGACGATCCGGCTGTCGGTCGGCATCGAGGATGCCGACGATCTGATCTGGGATCTCGAGCAGGGCTTCGCGCGCGCCCGGACGGCGGGATCCCCGGAGGGCGCGCGATGAGCAGCTTCGACCTCGGGCGTTACCAGGATCCGCTCGCCATCCAGCGTGTGCTGAACAGCGCCAGAACCATCGCGGTCGTGGGACTATCGGGCAACCCGCTGCGCGCCAGCCACTTCGTCGGCTTCTACCTGCAGCGCCACGGCTATCGCGTGATCCCGGTCAATCCGCGCGAGAGCGAGATCCTCGGCGAGCGCAGCTTCGCGACTCTGCGCGAGGTGCCGCTACCGGTCGACATCGTCGACGTCTTCCGCGCGCCGGCGGCGCTGCCTGAGATCGCCGCCGACGCCGTGGCGATCGGCGCGAAGTGCCTGTGGTGTCAGTTCGGGGTGATCAACGAGGAAGGCGCGCGCATCGCCGAGCGGGGCGGCCTCACCGTCATCATGGACCGTTGCATCAAGGTCGAGCACGCACGCTACGCCGGACGCATGCACTGGCTCGGCTTCAACACCGAGCGCATCACCTCGGTGCGCAGCGGCCTGCAGTAGCGCCGCGCCGGCGGCTTAAGTCCGCCCGCCGATCTCATCGATGTGGCGCAGCAGGTCCGCCGGGTCGTCATACACGCGGATCGCTCCGCCGCGCTCGAGCTCGTCCCGCCCATAGCCTCCCGACAGGAGGCCCACCCCGAGGCCGCGCGCGCGCCGCGCCGCCAGCATGTCCCAGATGCTGTCGCCGACGATCACGGCAGACTCGATGTCGGTACCCAGCCGCTCGGCCGCCGCCACGAACAGGTCCGGGTCCGGCTTGCCACGGCGCACGTCGTCGCGCGTGACGACCACTGCGCCTGCGGGATCGACGCCGAGCGCCTGCAGGTTGTGTCTCGCGGTGGTCATCCGGCCGCTGGTAGCGATGGCCCAGCGGATGCCGGTACGCCCGAGATGCTCGAGCAGGCGCACCGCGCCCGGCAGCGGCCGCACCCACTGTCGCATGCCGATGTAGGCTGCGGCATGGTCCGCCCGCAGCTTCTCGAGCAGCGCCGGCGTGATCTCCCGCTCGATTTCGCGCCGCAGCATGTCGGCGAACAGCCCGCCGCTCATGCCGATGCGCCGGTGGATGCGCCACACCGACAGCTCGATGTCCGCGGCGTGCAAGGCCTGCTGCCAGGCGGCTACGTGCTGATAGACGCTGTCGACCAGCGTTCCGTCGAGATCGAAGATGAAGCTGACCGTGCCCTGGCTCATGGCGGTCCCGAAAACGGTGGCGGTGCGCCGATTATCACCCCACCGGCCGGTGCCTTCGAACCGGGCGGCTCGAACGAGGCGGTCCGGGCCGCCTCAGGCCGCGCCGGTCAGTCGCCGACCGCCTTGTGAGTCTCTCCGGTCCCGGTCGAGTCGCCCGCGGGCTGCGCTGGATGGGAATCGGCGCCGGTGCTGCGCTCGAGGAGCGCCTGGGCGAACAGCGCCTCCACCGGGTAGCCGGTGCGCGCCTGGATCCAGCGGAAGGCGGATGCCAGCGAGGCGGCGCTCCAGAGCGTCTGGCCGTCGGCGCCCGTGACGTCCCAGGGCGCGAAAGTCATGCTGTCGGCTCGATAGCGCACGAAGCGGGTGACAGTCCCGATACTCACGCGCCACACGTTCGGCTGAATCTCTTCAACCTTGTAGTCCATAGCGCACTTCCCCAGCCACGTCCCTGCCACCGTGCCCGCGGCTTGACAATTGTCGGCCGCGTGGTCGCTAGGATATGCCCGTGACCGTGCGCCGCGACTTCATTTGGACATATGCCGTGCGGATTCAACATAAGCTCTCTCAGGCGGACGAAGCGAGCGGTGCCGCGGGCGCGCGCACTGGCCGCGCCTCGCGGATCGGCAGGTTGACGAGCGCAGCGGCGAGCGCCAGCGACATGTCCGCGTACCACATCCAGCCGTAGTCACCGAAGCGCACCAGCGCAAGGCCGCCGAGCCACGCGCCGAAGAAGCCCCCTATCTGATGCGAAAGGAGCGTCAGACCGAACAGCGTCGCCAGATAGCGCACGCCGAAGAGTTTGCCGACCAGTCCCGCCGTCGGCGGCACCGTCGACAGCCAGGTCAGGCCCAGCACCGCGGCAAAGAGATAGAAAGTGAGGGGCGTGCGCGGCATCAGCAGGTAGACCCCGATCGCGACCGCGCGCATGAAATAGACGTCGAAAAGGAGCCACTTCATGCGGAACACGCCGCCCAGCCAGCCGATCGCGAGGCTCCCGGCGACGTTCGCAAGCCCGATGATCGCGAGCGAGCCGGCCGCAACGCTCGCCGGAAGGGCGCAGAGACTCACCTCGCCGGGCAGATGCGTGACCAGGAAGGCGATGTGGAAGCCGCAGGTGAAGAACCCGAGGTGCAGGCACCAGTAGCTGCGATCACGCGCCGCCCGGCGCAGCTGCTCGCGCAGCGGCTCCGCCCCCGGGGCGGCGGCGACCGGCGCAGCGGCGGCCTGATCCGGGAATTTGGCGCGAGTGAGCGGTCGTGCCAGGGGAATCGTCGCGAGCGCCGCCCCGGCGAGCGCGTACATCGCGGTCATCCAGCCAAACGTCGAGATCAGGAGCTGGCTGAGCGGAGCCAGCAGGAACTGCCCGAGGCTCCCGCCGGCGTTGATGACGCCGGAGGCAAGAGCGCGTCTCTCGGGGGAGAGCCGCCGAGCCGTCGCGCCGATCAGGACCGAGAAACTGCCGCCGGCCGCGCCCGCGGCGAACAGCACGCCGACGGCGAAAATCAGTCCGGCCTCGCTCGAGACTGCGGTGGTGAGGATCGCGCCGGCCGCGAGCGTGACGGCGCCGGCCATCATTACGGCTCCGGAACCGAAGCGGTCCGCCACCACGCCGAAAATCGGCTGTGCCAGGCCCCAGACGAACTGCCCGACCGCCATCGCGAGGCTGATCGCGACGATCCCGACACCGGTCGCGTGATTGATGGGCGCGACGAACAGTCCGAGCGACTGCCGCGCGCCCATCGTGATGAGGAGAATCGCCGCGGCGGCGGCCACCAGGGACCGGGCTTCGCCTCGCGGCGCTTGAGCGGGCGCCTGCATCGGCTGCCGGAAGATCTCTTATGCGCTCGCGAGGCGCACCGGAAGCGAGCGGATGCGCGTGCCGGTGGCGGCGAAGATCGCGTTGGTGAGCGCCGGGATCGCCGGCGGCAGCGCGGGCTCGCCGAGCCCCGTCGGCGACTTGTCGGGCCTCACCCAGGCGATGTCGACCTCGGGCGTCGCCGGCATGCGCGCGAGCGGGAAATTGTCGAAGTTGCTCTGCTGCACTGCGCCGTCGACGAACTCGATCGCCTGACCCGCGAGCGCCTGGGCCAGGCCGTCGATCACCGCGCCGCGCACCTGGTTGTCCGCACCCATGGGATTGATGATCTGGCTGCCGATATCGCCCGCAACCCACACCTTGTGGACCGTCACGGCGCTGCCCGCGACGCTCGCCTCGACCACCTCGGCAAAGTAACCGCGATGCGAGAAATAGAAGGCGAACCCCTTGGCCCTGCCTGGTTGCGCCGGCCGGCGTGCCCAGTCCGAGGTCTCGATTACCTTCTCGATCACATCGCGGGCCCTGCCGGTGTCGAAGGGGACGCCGCCGCCCGGTGGCGCAATCTCGCGGCGGGCCCCGAGGAGCGTCAGCATGAGGTGCGGAAGGTCCGTACCCGCCGCGAGCGCGACCTCATCGAGGAAGGACTGCGAGGCGAAGCACAGGGCATTCGACCCGGGCGCGCGCAGCGCGCCGGTCGTCACGACCGTCGGCATCATCGACTGACTGTAGCGCAGGTGCTCGACCAGCCCCGCCGGCGGCATCGCCGCGTTGAAGCCGGCAGCGCGCGCCGTGGTCTTGCCGTCGCCGAAGGTCACGAAGTGATCGCTAAAGGCGACGAGCTCGCCCTTTGCGCCGATCCCCGCCTCGAAGTGGTGCCAGCCGCCCGGGCGATAGTAATCGCGGCGGATGTCATCGTGGCGCGACCACAGGAGCTGCACCGGTACGCCCGGTAACTCCCTGGCGATCGCCACGACCTGCATCATGTAGTCGTTGACCAGCCGCCGGCCGAAGCCGCCGCCGCAGCGCCTCAGGTGCAGCGTCACCGCCTGCGGATCGATGCCGAACACTTTGTGCAGCTGATCGAGTCCGCGCTGCGGCGTCTGAGTCGGCGCCCAGATCTCGAGCTTGCCGTCCGCGTAGCGCGCGGTGCAGTTCTGCGGCTCGAGCGGCGCGTGTGCGATGAAGGGATAGTCGTAGCGCGCCGTGATACGCCGGGCCGCCGCAGCCAGCTGCCCGGTCGGATCGCCATCGACTCGCAGGTCCGCGCCCGCGCCGGAGGCGATCGCGGCGTCGGCCTTGGCCCGGTACACCGACGAGCTGTGTCCCTGTGCAGCGCTCAGATCCCACTCGACCTGGAGCTTCGAGCGCGCCTCATTCGCGAGCCACCAGCTGCTCGCCACGATCGCGATGCCATCCGCGAGACCCGAATCGGCATCGCCGTTGCCGACGATCGGCAGGACGTGCTTGACGCCGGGCGAGCGCGTTGCCGCCGCGATCTCGGCCTTGACGAGGCGGCCGCCGTGCGCGGGCGCCACCTCGTAGACCGCATACAGCATTCCAGGGAGACGCGTATCGACACCGAAGATCCCTTCGCCCCGCACGATCCGGTGGCTGTCGACGCCCACGACCGGACGGCCGATGACGGTGAACTGATCGGGCCGCTTGAGTGTGAGCGTGCTGAGTTCCGGCGGTGTAAGCGCCGCGGCGGCGGATGCGACTTCGCCGTAGCCGGCGGAGCGCCCGCTCGCCGCGTGGTGAATCCGTCCCTTCGACGTGGCCAGCTCGCCCGCATCCACGCCCCACTTGAGCGCGGCTGCCTGCAGCAGCATGGCGCGCGCCGCCGCGCCCGTCTGGCGCATCGGCATCCAGTCCCTCGGCGTCGCCGTGCTGCCACCCGCGTATTGCTCGCCGTAGCGCGCCTGGTCGAGGTCGGCCTGTGCGATGCGCACCTGGCCCCAGTCGCAGTCGAGCTCATCGGCGACGATCATCGGGAGCGAGGTCTTGATCCCCTGCCCGATCTCGGGATTCTTCGACATGATGGTGACGGTTCCGTCACTGGCGATGGAGACGAAGGCCGAGAGCCGAGCGGCTCCCGCGCCCTGCGCCTCGAGCGCGTTCACCGGGAACGGAATCAGCACGTCGAGTGCGAGGCCCCCGCCGGCGAGCAGCGAGGCCTTGAGTACGGCACGCCGGTCGAGGCGGCCAGCGAGGAGCTCACGCGGCATGGCCGTCCTCCTCCGCCAGGCCGGCGGCGATGCGAATGGCGCTGCGGATGCGGTGGTAGCAGCCGCAGCGGCAGATATTGCCCGCCATGGCGCTGTTGATCTCGGCATCGCTCGGCCGCGCGTTCCGGCCAAGCAGTGCGCACGCCGACATGATCTGACCGGCCTGACAGTAGCCGCACTGCATCACATCGATCTTGAGCCATGCCTGCTGCAGCCGCTCGCCGACCGGAGTCGCTCCGATGTGCTCGATCGTATGGATCTTTGCCTGACCGATGTCGGCGACCTTGAGCTGACAGGAGCGTTGCGCGGCGCCGTTCACATGGACCGTGCAGGCGCCGCAGAGCCCGGCGCCGCAGCCGTACTTGGCGCCGACCAGACCGAGCTCGTCCCGCAACACCCACAGCAGAGGCATCTCGGGAGGAACGTCCACTTCCCGGGTGGCGTCATTGACGTTCAGTCGATATCGCATGACTGCACCCGCTTCGAGGCTCGCGTTGACGCGAATATATGCCTTTCGCGGCGACGACCGAAAGCGCGCCCGCCGCACAGCGTGGCGGCACCGTGAGCGCGGCTTTCGGAACGGCTTAGCTCCGCGGCGGCGCCGCGGCGCGGCTCATGCAGCGCTCTTCCCTCACGGGAGGTGTGTGTGCGCGCTCAGTGTAGGGAATCCGGGCTGTCCGCCGACAGCTCCTCCTCCGGGACTCCCTCCCCCTCCGGATCGCGTTCCTCCTCGGGTGTCTCGTCCTCCCAGGCCTCCTTCTGCGGCTCGAACGACTGCAAAGGCTCCACCCAGTCGGCAGCGCTCATGGCCGTCTCCGAGAGACCCAGGTCATCGACCTCGACATCGTCGAGGGGCCCGGTCCAGTCTTCCGGCTGCTCCGCCCGCTCGAGCGGCATCGTGCCCCATGCCGCCGCATCGATCTCGTCCAGGTCACCGTCGAAATTCTGGATCTCGATGGTGCGTGTCTCCTCATCGAAGGCCGTGACGAGGAACATCTCGCCCTTGTCCTGATGCAGATACCACTGTCCGATCTCGGGACGCCCTACGGGTACTACTGTGTTCATCTCCATCTCCGCTCTCTCACACCCAATCATTTCAGCAGGACGCGGGCGCCCATTACCATGCGCAAAAGACGCGCCGGCTTAGGTAGAAGACCCCTCAGCGGGCGACGTGCCCCCGGCCGGGTGCGTACCTCTACTGATTGCGCGCGCCCCCCGGCACGGTAACTTGGCCCCGATTTCGTCGGCGGCGGCGTAACTGAGGAAAGGAACCATGGCCTACGTCGTCTTCACTGGTCTCGCGACGCTGGCGCTTACGCTTGCGGTGACTCTGCGGCGGCGTGAACTCGCGTGGTCGCGGGAACGTCCTGAGCGCGCATGAACGTTGAGGGGCCGCATTGGATGTGGCTCCAGGCACTCGCCATCGCCGAGGAGGCGGAGCGTCTGCAGCGCGGCTTCGTGCGCTACCTGGGACGCGGAGAGCAGGCCGTCAGCTGGGAGCCGCCGGTCGACATCTACGAGTGTGACGAAGGCGTCGTGCTGCTGTTGGCGCTGCCCGGCGTCGCTCCCGAAGACATCGAGATTCGCCTCGAGAATGCGGCGCTCACCGTGAGCGCGACACGCCTCGTGTCCTGCCCGCCTGACGGCAGCCTCATCCGCCGCCTGGAGATCCCGCACGGCCGCTTCGTGCGCCGCATAATGCTGGCCGGGCCGACCCGCATCGCGGAGTCCCGGTACCGCAACGGCTGTCTCGAGATCCGCCTCGTCCCGACGGTCAGCGGAGAATGATCATGACTGCCGAGACAGCGAGCCCCGGTTCGAAGCCGACCCTCGAGCTGCCGCCGCTGCCCGCGGATGCGATTCCGATCGTGCCTGTGCGCAGCGTCGCTTTGTTTCCGGGCACCGTAGCGCCGATCACTATCGGACGCGAGTTGAGCATCGCCGCCGCACAGGAGGCGGTGCGCAGCGGCCACAAAGTCGCGCTGCTGGCGCAACGCGATCCCGGCACGGCACAGCCGCGCGCCGCGGACCTGTACGAGATCGGCGTGCTGGCGACGCTGCTGCGCTATGTCACCTCGCCCGACGGTGCTCACCACCTCGTCTGTCAGGGCGAGAGCCGCTTCCGCGTGGTGGAGATACTGCGCGAGACGCCGTTTCTCGCCGCGCGCATCGAGCAGCTGCCCGAGCCCACGACGGCGGGACCTGAGATAGAAGCGCGCTTCACGCTGCTCAAGGAACGGTCCATGGCTGCGCTCGCCCTGCTGCCGCAGGCACCGCCCGAGCTGCAGCGCATGATTGCCAACATCGACTCGGCGGGACAGCTCGCGGATCTCATCGCCAACTTCATGGATCTGACACCCGGCGAAAAGCAGGAGGTGCTCGCCACACTCGACCTGACGGAGCGCATCGACAAGGTCCTCAAGCAGCTGGCCCACCGCCTCGAGGTGCTGAAGATCACCAAGGACATCAGCGAGCAGACCCAGGCGGCTCTCGGCGAGCGCCAGCGGGAGGCGGTGCTGCGCGAGCAGTTGCGCCAGCTGCAGAAAGAGCTCGGCGAGAGCGAGGGGGCGGAGGCGGGACTCGCCGAGCTCGCCAAGGAGATCAGCGCCGCGGGCATGCCGGCCGAGGTGGAGGAGCATGCGCGCAGGGAATTGAAGCGCCTGGAGCGGATACAGGAGGCAAGCCCGGAGCACGCCATGGTGCGCAGCTATCTTGACTGGCTGGTGGCGCTGCCGTGGAGCAAATCGGACGTGGAGGATATCGACATTGAGCGTGCACGGCGCGTGCTCGATGAGGACCATTACGGCCTGGAGAAAGTGAAGCGCCGCATCCTCGAGTACCTGGCGGTGCGCAAGCTCAACCCACAGGGCCGCAGTCCTATCCTGTGCTTCGTCGGTCCGCCCGGCGTCGGCAAGACCTCGCTCGGGCAGAGCATTTCCCGGGCGCTTGGGCTCAAATTCGTGCGCGTGAGTCTCGGCGGTGTGCATGATGAGGCGGAGATCCGCGGGCACCGCCGCACGTACATCGGCGCTCTGCCCGGCAACATCATCCAGGGGCTGCGCAAGGCCGGCACACGTAATCCGGTCTTCATGCTCGACGAGATCGATAAGCTCTCGGCGAGCTTTCACGGCGACCCGGCCTCGGCGCTGCTCGAGGTGCTCGATCCCGAGCAGAACGCGACCTTCCGCGACAACTACCTGGCGCAGCCCTTCGATCTGAGCCGCGTACTGTTCATCGCGACCGCGAATGTGCTCGAGACGATCGTCGGCCCGCTGCGCGACCGGATGGAGATCATCGAGCTCAGCGGCTACACCGAGGAGGAGAAGCTCGAGATAGCCAAGCGCTATCTGGTACGGCGCCAGCTGCAGGCCAACGGCCTCGATGCCGGGCAGTTCAGCGTTACCGATGCGGCGCTGCTCCGTCTGATCGGCGAGTACACCCGCGAGGCGGGCTGCCGCAATCTGGAGCGCCAGATCGGCGCCCTGACCCGCAACGCCGCCATGCAGATCGCGGAGGGCAAAGTCGGGAAGGTCGCGTTCGATGCGGCTGATGTCGAGGCGGTGCTCGGAGCCGCGCGCTTCGAGAGCGAGGTTGCATCCCGCACCAGCGTTCCCGGCGTCGCGACCGGGCTGGCATGGACGCCGGTCGGCGGCGACATTCTCTTTATCGAGTCGGCACGCCTGCCGGGGGACGGCAAACTCATTCTGACCGGGCAGCTCGGTGAGGTCATGAAAGAGAGCGCCCAGACTGCCTTGAGTCTGCTCAAGGCCCAGGCGCGTGAGCTCGGCATCGATCCCAAGCTGTTCGAGGGGGCCGACATCCACGTGCACGTACCCGCGGGCGCCATACCGAAGGACGGACCGAGCGCCGGCGTCGCCATGTTCGTATCGCTCGCCTCGCTCATGAAGAGCGAGGCAGTGCGCCCGGATGTTGCGATGACCGGCGAGATCAGCCTTCGTGGGCTGGTATTGCCGGTCGGCGGCATCAAGGAAAAAACCATCGCCGCTGCGCGCGCCGGCATCAAGCGTGTGATTCTGCCGGCGCGCAACCGGCGTGATCTCGAGGACATCCCGCAGAGCGTCCGCGCAAAGCTCGAGCTCATCTGGGTGGAGGACGTCGACGAGGCGCTCGCGCTTGCCTTCGGCGCCGCCGCGCCTGGCGCGTACACCGCCCAGGACGACCAGCTCGCGAGTACCCCGGGTCTGGCCGCGCGCCCGCGCGCAGCAGGGCGCGGCGCCGCTCGTCCGGAGGCGTGAAGTCGCCGTCCGGCGGCGCCGCTCGAGCGGACTCTGCTTCAGCCGCCGGGTTTCGACTTGCCCAGGTGCTCGACGGCATCCAGTGCCTGCTCGACATTCTTGTCAGGTGCCACTCCCGTGATGGTCTGGGCGACCTTGCCGTCCTTGGTCAGCACGAATGTCGTGCGCTCGACGAAGGCATGCCCGATCTCCACACCACGGACGTCCTTGAATCCCGGCGGCCCTTCCTTCACCTTCAGATCGTAGGACTTCGCAATGCTGCCGTCGGCATCCGAGGCGGTAGCGAACTTTCCGGCGCAGTAGGCGGGGTCGGCCGAGAAGTCATTGAGGCGCTGAATACTGTCGAGCGATACGCCGATGATGGTTGCTCCGGCGGCGGTGAACTTGTCCTTGTTGACTGCGAAGGTGTGAGCCTGCAGGTCGCAGCCCGAGGTATAGGCGGAGGGATAGAAGTAGACCACCACCGGTCCCTTCGCGAGCGCGTCCTTCAGGGAGAACGTGAACGGCTTGCCGGCGAGAGATGCCTGCGTGGTGAACTCGGGCGCCTTGTCACCCGCCTGCAACGCGGCCATCGCCGGCAGGGAGGCGAGGCACGCGAGCAGTAAGACGGATCGCCGCTTGTCCATGAATCACCTCATCAGCTCTTCCTGGGGGGCGGCTATCATGGCACGCACCCCGCGTTCCCGCGAGCAGCTACGCGAGTCGGCCAGGGTACGCGATCGCTGGATCGGCGGTTAGCGGCGCGAGTCGCGCCGGGCATGCGCCGAGCCGCGGCGCCGGATGCCGCTCGCCAGCATATCGAGCAGCGTGAAGATGCCGGCCACCGCGACGATACTGGTCGAGTCCAGTGCCAGTGAGGCGCGCAATCCGAGCAGCGGCAGCAGCGCTTCAGGAAGCTGATCGAGCAGCGGAACGTCCAGGCCCGGCGCGACTCCCAATCGCCGCTTGCAAAGACTGGAGCATGCATCCCCGAGCAACGCCAGCAGCGCGAACGTGGCGCCGCTCGACCCATGGACACCCACCATCGCCGCGGCGAGCGCGCAGCCGCCGACGGCGGCTACGACCCCACGCCAGGTCTTGTGGCTCCCCAACACGCGCCGGCCGTCCGGCCAGGCGATCCCGAGGTCGAGAGGCAGTTCCCAGCGGTGGCCGAGCACGCGAGCCGCAACCCACGGCAGGGAGTTGGCGAGGATCAGCAGCAGCAATGCCCGGGCTGCGTCCGCCAGGTCGAGCATGACGAGGTTCAGATCTGAGCTGAGGCGGCGCCCGGCACGTACTCGTTGATGCCGTGCGCGAGCGCAACGGGATAAAGGGCGACCGGAGCGACGAGTTGCTCGAGCTGCGCTGGAGTCCAGTGCGTGCTCCAGCCGGGCTGCGCGGCACCGCCCGGAGAGGGCACCGGCTGGCCCACACCGTCACCCGAGGTGGCCAGGACCAGCAGCGTCGTTGCAACGCCGAGGATTGTCTGTCTCATGAATCGCTCGGACTGAGGTCCGAGCCCGAGTGCTGCTGCATCGACGGCTGGGTGCGCATACGCGTTAGTCCCTGGAGCGAAGTGAGTCAAAGCACACAATTCTGCACCTTCTCCCTTCGTGATGTCGGTGAACTCTGTTTACATATCGGCCCGGAGTCGACGGACAGGGGGCTGAGGAGTGCCCAACCTAACGACCAGATATCGCCCCTGGCGGCGCGTAGCCGCACGTGGCTCCTTGCTCGGAGCCCTGATGGTGTGCGCGGCCGCCCTGGCGGGGCCGAGTGTTGCCGTGGTGCGCCTGCCCGGTCACGTGAGCACGCTGGCGCGCCCGGAATATGATGTTGGAGAAGCTGATCCGTCTCTCAGGATGAGCGGGCTGCAGCTCGTCCTCGCGAAGACGCCCGCGCAGCAAGCAGCGCTCACGAAGCTCATCGCTGACCAGCAGAACCCGCGCTCGCCGCAATACCACCACTGGCTCACCGCGGTCGAGTTTGGCGCACGCTTCGGCGCGAGCGACGCCATCATCGCGGCGCTCTCGAACTGGCTGCAGTCTCAGGGGCTCAAGGTGGGCGGGATCCCTGCCGGCCGCGACTATCTGCCCTTCACTGGCACCAGGGCGCAGGTCGAGGCCGCCCTGCGCACCGAGATTCACGCCTTCAACATCCGAGGCGCCCGGCATTATTCCAACATCACGGATCCCAGTGTCCCGGCGGGCTTCAAGGGAGTGATCGCGGCCATCGGCGGGCTGAATGACTTCCATCCGACTCCGGGCGTGAGGACGCAGCGGACGACTCCGCCAACGGGCGCCGCGCCAGCGCTGCAGCCGAATGTGTACGAGGGAACGATTGGCGCTTTCGACTATGCCATTCCCGGGTTCGTGGGGCCCGCGGACGCCGCCAACATCTACGATCTGGCGCCGTTGTATGCCAACGGCATCACCGGCAAGGGCGTCACCGTCGCGATCGTCGCCGAGAGCGATGTCAGCGCGTCGCAGCTCACGGCCTACTGGACGGCATTCGGCGTGGACCAGGGGCAGGCGTTTTCGAGTATCCCGGTGCCCGCCGCAGATGGCGGTCATGATCCGGGCCAGACCAATGATGGCAACGAGGACGAGGCCTACCTCGACACCGAAATCATCGGTGGGTTGGCCCCCGGCGCCACGCTGCTCCTGGTGCGCGACAAGAGTGCCGGAATCGCCGCTCAATACATCATCGACCAGGATTTCCCCGCGAGCGGCGGCCAGGCGGCGGGGGCAACGAGCGGCGTAGGCATCATCAACATCTCCTTCGGTGCCTGCGAGGCCGCCCAGGGCGCCGCGAATGCCGCGATCAACTCGATGTTCCAGAAGGCTGCGACCGAGGGAATCACCATTACGGTGTCGGCCGGGGATGCCGGGGCCGATCAGACGGCTCCCGCAGCGACCGCGGGCTGCATGAGCTCCTCGGACCAGGCCAATCAGGGTGATGTCGCCTCGACCGGTCTGGCAGTGAGCGCCTTTGCCTCGACACCCTACGCACTCGCAGTGGGAGGCACGGACTTCGACCCGAACCTCGAGGGCTCCGCGGGCGGAGCCCACTGGAGCAAGTCCAACACCGGGCCCACTCTCTATAGCGCAGCGGCCCACGTGCCCGAGATGGTCTGGAACACGTCGTGCGGCAACGAGGAGTGGAGCCAATACTTCGCGATGGCCAGCACGCTGGCCTTCTGCAACCAGGCCAACCTCTCCGCGCCGGGTTTTGGCACCCACGCAAACCCCTACATCGAGGTGTTGGGTGGCGGGGGTGGCATCAGCAGCTGCACTTCCCTCAATGCGGGCACATGCACCGGCGGCTACGCGCAGCCCGCCTGGCAGCAGAACGTCCTCGGCATCTCCAGTTTCGGCGGCCGAGCCGTACCCGACGTCTCGGCCATCGCCACCCGCTGGATCATCTGCTCCTACAGCGATAACCCCTGCACCGTGGAACCGACGCTCCCCGGAGGAAGGGATTTCTACGGCACCTCGGCAGCGGCTCCGGTCGTCGCCGCCATCGTGGCTCTCGTGGATCAATCGCAGCAGAAGCCCGGCGCGGCCTACGCCGACGGCCGCCAGGGATTGATCAACCCGCTGCTCTATCAATTCGCGGCGGCCGAGTACTCGTCCGCGGCGAATCTCACGGCCTGCAACGCCAGTCAGGGCGCGATCACGAGCAGGGCATGCGTGTTCTACGACATCACTCTCGGCAGCAACGCCGAGCCGTGCTCGGTCGCGAGCTTTACCGACAAGGGAAGCGCCCCGACCAGTGTCTGCGACAACGCAGGCAATGCCGCATTCACGACCGGACTCATGACAGCGAGCTCGGCCAGCGGCGCCGGCTCCTACCCCGCCGGACAGGGTTACGACCTGGCGAGCGGACTCGGCAGCATCGATGCGGCCAACCTCGTCGTGGCCATGTCGGCGCTCGCGGCGCCCAGCGGCTTGACCGCGACCTCGGGAGCGAGCGGCATCACCTTGCAGTGGAGTGCCGACGCCTCGGCGACGAGCTTCAATGTCTATCAGGGGACGGCATCCGGCCAGGAGGGGGCCAGCCCGGTGCAAACAGGCGCCACCGGCACTTCGACCGTCGTCGCCCAGGCGAGCCTCACGCCCGGCCAGACCTACTACTTTGAGATTGCGGCCGTCACCGGCTTCGGCACATCGCCCAACTCAAACGAGGCCTCTGCGATGGCCGTCCCGGCGGTGCCCGCGGGACTGTCCGCCTCTGCGGGCAACGGTACGGTGATGCTGAGTTGGAGCGCTGCGACCGGCGCTGCGAGCTACAACGTGTATCAGGGAACCTCGGCAGGCGGCGAAGGCGCGGCGCCGGCAACCTCCGCCAATGGCACGACTGCTGCGCTCAGCGGGCTCACGAACGGCAGCGCTTATTATTTCAAGGTAGCGGCGGTGAACGCGGGAGGCGTATCCGGGCCATCCGCGGAAGTCAGCGCCACCCCGGTCGCGCCGGCGGCGAGTCGCAGCGGTGGCGGTGGCGGTGCGCTCGACGCCCTCGAGCTGGCGCTCCTCGCCCTCCTCGCTGTGTTCTCAGCCCTGCGACAGCGCCCAGCGTACGATCTCTGAACGGCTGATCGCGCCCGAGCGGCGCGCCACTTCCTTGCCCGCCCTGAAGCAGATCAGGGTGGGAATACCGCGGATTGCGAATTCACCGGCGAGCGTGGGCTCCGCATCGGTGTTGAGCTTCGCCAGGCGCACTTTGGGCTCGAGCTCGGCCGCAGCGGCTGAATATTCCGGCGCCATCATCTGACACGGGCCGCACCAGGGAGCCCAGAAGTCGACGACGACCGGAACGTCGTTCCGCTCGATGAACTTGCGGAAGTTACCCGATCCCAGCTCGGTCGGATGTCCGGTGAAGAGCGGCTGATGGCATTGCCCGCACTTCGGGGCTTCGGTGAGGCGCGGGGAAGGGATCCGGTTGGTCGCCGCGCAGTGCGGACAAACGAGATGCAGCGTTTCGGCCATGAGCCGCGCTATGGGGATCCACTGCGCAGAATTCAATGAGGCGCAGGATTGCGCTGCGCCTCCTCAGCAGCCACGTGAAGGCTTTGTGACATGCCGGCGGGCGTTCCCGCGCCGCGCGCCCCTGAACCCTCGCGCCCAGGCGGGGCACTCACTCCGGCCCGACGCTCCCAAAGCTCAAACCAGGAGGGTGTCATCATGCGTCAAGTGGTCCGGATCTCTCTTGCGGCGGTCGTCATCGCGATCGCCGCCAGCGCCACCGTCGCTCAGGCCGATCAGGATGACTCGCATGCAGACCGCAACGCATTCGTAGTTACTCCGCTCGTCGGCAACCTGCCCGGGGCCGCCGCGAAGCAGGACCCCGTGCTGCAGAATGCCTGGGGAATCGCCTTCACTCCGGCTGGAAGTCCCTTCTGGGTGAACGACAACGCCACGGGTTGCTCCACGCTCTACGCGGGCGATGGCACCAAGATCGGGTTGCAGGTATCCATTCCGCTTCCCGGTAACATCATCGCGCCCAACTCCTGCCAGCCTTTCGACTTCAGCAATCCGCCTGCCACGACTCCCGCCGCGCCGACCGGAATCGTGTGGAATCCCTCGACCGCCTTCCTCGTCCCGGGAACCAAGATTGCCGCAACGTTCATCTTCGCGACCGAGGACGGCACTCTCTCCGCATGGGCCGGCGGGTTGACGCCGGCCACCGACGCGGTGCTCGCGGTCGATAACTCCGCGAATCCGTCGGCAGCCACAGGCGCCGTATACAAGAGCCTCGTATTCGGCCTGAGCGCCAAGGGACTCTTCCTCTACGCCGCCAACTTCCGCCATGCCACGGTGGATGTCTTCGGCCCGAACGGCGCGAGTGGCATGTTCACTCCGGCGACCACGGACGGCGGCTTCGTCGATGCCAATATCCCCGCGGGCTACGCGCCCTTTGGCATTGCCAGCATCGACGGGGATCTCTTCGTCACCTACGCGAAGCAAGACGACCAGATGCACGACGACGTGGCAGGGCGAGGTCACGGCTTCGTCGATGTGTTCGACACTGACGGGCATCTGCTGCGCCGCTTCGCGAGCCGCGGTCCGCTCAATTCGCCCTGGGCCGTGACCCGGGCCTCGTTCGCGTTCGGGCGCTTCAGCGGCAAGATCCTGATCGGCAACTTCGGCAACGGGCACATCAACGCCTTCGACAACGACGGGCGGTTCGCCGGCGAGCTCGAGGACGGTCACGGCAAGCCAGTGGCGATCGACGGGCTGTGGACGCTGACGTTGGGCGGCGGCCGTGGCTCGAGCTCGGACGCGCTGTACTTCGCGGCAGGTCCTGACGGCGAGACCAACGGACTCTTCGGGACGATCGCTCCGGCGAGCGAGCCCTGAGGATGTGCCCCGGGCGGTGGCGTCACGCACCGCCCGGGGTCGATTCGACGCGCAAGGCCAACCGCTGGCCACGCCACCCGGCCTGCTCCTGGAACATACCGTTCCCTGACCGGTCGAACTGCCCGTGTCCCAGGGAGCCCATGACATGAGTGCAATGACCCCTCGACTGCGCGCGTGGTGGCACGCCTACCGCGGTACGCTGCTGTTTCTGTGCCTGATGCTCGGCTTTCGCTCGGCGTGGGCCGACTGGGTGACGGTGCCCACGGGCTCGATGAATCCCACGATCGTCGAGGGCGACCGCGTACTGGTCGACAAGCACGTCTTCGGCCTGCGGATCCCCTTCACCCGGGTACACCTCACGGCGGGCGAGGACCCGGCCCGCGGGGACATCGTGGTATTCGATTCCCCCGCGGATGGCATCTCTCTGGTGAAGCGGGTGGTGGGTGTCCCGGGTGACGTGGTGGCACTCGAGGGCGATCGGCTCACCGTCAACGGCCATCCCGCGAGCTACTCGCCCGGGAGCCTGGCGGGCCTGCGGGAACTGCGCGCCGCGACGGCCGCGGAGCACCCGCTGCTGCTGCGCGAGTCGGGCTTAGGTCCCTCACACGAGGTCATGCTGCTCCCGGGGCGTCCGGCGCGCCGCTCTCTCGATGCGGTGGTGGTGCCCGATGGCATGTACTTCATGCTCGGCGACAACCGCGACAACAGCGCCGATTCCCGCTACTTCGGCTTCGTGCCGCGGCGCGACATCATCGGACGCGCGACGCGCGTGCTCGTCTCCCTGGATCCCGACCGCTACTACGCGCCCCGCTCAGAGCGATTTCTTCGGCCGCTGGGCTGAGCGCGGCGCCGGCGCGCACATCGACAGGAGCTCATTCGCCGTGCGCCAGTTGCGCGCGGTGGCGTGCACGCCGAGGTAGCGCTCGACCTTGTCGTGGAGCGCCGACTGCGGGAAGCCGTGGGGCGTATACAAATAGAACACCTTATCCAGCAGAGCGAACCCCTCCCGGCCCTGCTTCAATCGGCTCAGTGAGCCGAGATCGGGGCGCGGCGGGCGCGCCGACAGAAAGAAAAGATGCAGCGCCTTGTGGTCGCTGTCCGCCTCGGGAAAAGGATTGCCTCTGACCGCAGCCGCGAGCTCCCGAACGGAGAGCACCATCACCTGTGGCTCGAATCCGGACGTCTCGAGTATCAGAGCGCCGATGCGCGCCGCGAGAGCCGGCGCGCTGCCGCGCGCGCTCTCGAATACGACGTTGCCGCTCTGGAGGTAGGTGCGCACGGAGCACAGGCCGCCACGCTCGAGACTGCCGACCAGGTCCTTCATGAGGAGCTTGCGCCGGCCGGTGACGTTGATGCCCCGCAGCAGTGCGATCCAGGTCCTCAAGCGGAGCCCCGCGCGCTCGAGCACCCATTCCAGCCCTCCGCCACCGGCCGCCCCGGCGGCAGGCCGAGGACACGCAGGTTCCGGCCCCTGCGATACGCACATCTACTCATCGGACATCTACTGATAGGTCGAGCCCGCTAAAGATGGTGTGCTTCGGCCCGGAACGGCCGGTGACCACCGGCCGCCAGCGCGTACCGCTCGAGGGATCCTCATGCATCTGACAGAGACCTACAACGACAAGGTCGTGCGCCAGTTTGCCATCATGACGGTCGTCTGGGGCATCGTCGGGATGGCGGTGGGGGTATTGATCGCCGCGCAGCTCTACTGGCCGGCGCTCAATTTTGACATTCCCTGGCTCACCTACAGTCACCTCCGTCCGCTACACACCAACGCGGTGATCTTCGCCTTCGGCGGCAGCGCGCTGTTCGCCAGCTCCTATTACTGCGTGCAGCGTACCAGCCACGTGCGGCTCTTCAGCGACAAGCTCGCCGCCTTCACCTTCTGGGGCTGGCAGCTGGTGATCGTCTGTGCCGCCATCTCGCTGCCGCTCGGCATCACCCAGGGCAAGGAATACGCCGAGCTCGAATGGCCGATCGACGTCCTCATCACCATCGTCTGGGTCGCGTACGCGGTGGTGTTCTTCGGCACCATCGCCAAACGGCGCGTGCAGCACATCTACGTCGCCAACTGGTTCTTTGCCGCCTACATCATCACGATCGCGGTGCTGCACGTCTTCAACAACCTCGCGATCCCGGTGAGCCTCACGAAGTCGTACGTGATCTACGCCGGCTCGATCGACGCCATGATGCAGTGGTGGTACGGACACAACGCGGTGGGATTCTTCCTCACCGCCGGCTTCCTCGGCATGATGTATTACTTCGTGCCGAAGCAGGCGCAGCGCCCGATCTACTCCTACCGCCTCTCGGTGGTGCACTTCTGGGCGCTGATCTCGGTGTACATCTGGGCCGGGCCGCACCACCTGCACTACACCTCGCTCCCCGACTGGGTGCAGTCGATCGGCATGGTGTTCTCGCTGCTGCTGCTCGCGCCGTCCTGGGGCGGGATGATCAACGGCATCATGACGCTCTCCGGTGCCTGGGACAAACTGCGCACCGATCCGATCCTCAAGTTCATGATCGTGTCGCTGTCCTTCTACGGCATGTCGACCTTCGAAGGTCCGATGATGTCGATCAAGACGGTCAACGCGCTCTCGCACTACACCGACTGGGTGATCGGCCACGTGCACTCGGGCGCGCTCGGCTGGGTCGCGATGATGACCATCGGCACCATGTATCACCTCATTCCGCGGCTGTTCAACCGCCGCGAGATGCACAGCGTGAAGCTCATCGACGTGCATTTCTGGGTGTCGACCATCGGCGTGGTGCTGTACATCTGCGCCATGTGGATCGCGGGCGTGATGCAGGGGCTCATGTGGCGCGCCGTCAATGACGACGGCACGCTCACCTACAGCTTCATCGAGAGCGTCAAGGCGACCTATCCCTTCTACCTGGTGCGCCTGATGGGCGGAGCCCTCTTCTTCAGCGGCATGTGGATCATGGCCTACAACGTCTGGATGACGATCCGCGGCGAGACGCCCCAGCCGGTGCCGGTTCCCCTGCCGACCCCGGCCGAGGAGCCGTTGCCGGCCTCCGCCGTCGCCGCCACGGGAGCACGCTCATGAACCATGACGTCGTCGAACGCAAGCTCGGCCTGCTCATCGTGCTGATCGTGCTGGTGATCAGCGTTGGCGGGTTCGTGGAGGTGATCCCGCTCGCCACCAGCGCCGCGGCCAAGCAGGGCGCGGCGCACATCACTCCGCGCACGCCGCTCGAGCAGGCCGGCTTCGACATCTACGAGCGTGAGGGCTGTTATCTCTGCCATTCGCAGCAGATCCGCCCTTTCCGCAGCGAGACCGAGCGCTATGGGCCGTATTCGGTGGCGGCGGAATCACAGTACGACCATCCGTTCCAATGGGGCTCGAAGCGCACGGGACCCGACCTGGCACGCGTCGGCGGCCGCTACAGCGACGAGTGGCACCGGCTGCACCTGCACAATCCGCGTGATGTCGTGCCGGAGTCGAACATGCCCGGCTTCCCGTGGCTCGAGAAGAGCAGGATCGACGGCGAGCTGCTGCAGCGCAAGCTCCGTGTACTGCGCTTCCTCGGCACTCCCTATACCGACGCCGACATTGCCGCGGCTCCCGCGGCGGTCGAGGACAAGACCGAGCTCGATGCTCTCATCGCCTACCTTCAGTCGCTCGGCCTCGCGCGCCCGCGCGGCTGACAGGAGTTGCTCACCATGCGTCTGAACCCCGATGTCCTGAGCAGCGCGGTCACCATCATATGGTTCCTCGCCTTCCTGGCGCTTTGCGTGTGGGCATGGAGCAGCCGGCGGCGCAAGGATTTCGACGCCGCGGCGCAATTGCCGCTCGAAGACCTCAAAGAGCGCGCGGCCGAAGGCCGCAAAGGGGGCCGCTGATGTCACCCCTGACGACGACGATCGTAGCGGTCGTCACCCTCCTCAACGTCCTCGCCTGCGCCTGGCTCATCTGGTGGACCGCACGCCGTCAGCCCGGCGAGGTCGCCGAGGGCGCCGTCAAGGACCACGTCTGGGACGGCGACCTGCGCGAGCGCAACAACCCGATGCCGCGCTGGTGGCTGATTCTGTTCTTCGCTACGATTGTTTTTGCCTTCGTCTACTTCCTGTTGTACCCGGCTATCGGCCGGGGCACTCTCGGCTGGACGGAAGACCGCCAGTACCAGGACGAGATGCAGCGCGCGCAGCGCCAGTACGCCCCGATCTATGCCGCCTTCGCGGGCCGCAGCATCGAGGATCTCGCCAGGGACCCGAAGGCGGTCGCCCTGGGCAGGAGCCTGTTCGCCACCAACTGCATCAACTGTCACGGCTCGGATGCGCGCGGCGCGCCCGGCTTTCCCGATCTCACGGACAACGACTGGCTCTACGGGGGCGAGCCTGACGACATCGTCAAGTCGATCACCTTTGGCCGCAACGGGGTGATGCCGCCGCTCGGGGCGGCGCTCGGCGAGCAGGGTGTCGAGGAAGTCGTCGACTACGTGCTTTCCTTAAGCGGGCACGCGGAGCCCGCCGACAAGGTGGCGGCTGGCAAGGCGCGTTTCGTGATCTGCGCGGCGTGCCACGGACCCGAGGGCAAGGGCAATCCCGCGATTGGCTCGAAGAACCTGACGGACGACGTCTGGCTCTACGGCGGCTCCGCGGCGACGCTCGGCAAGACGGTGACGCAGGGCCGTCAGGGGAAGATGCCGGCGCACCAGTGGCTCGGCGAGGACAAGATCCGTCTGCTCGCCGCCTACGTCTACAGCCTGTCGCACGGCCAGTGAGCGCGCATGAGCTCGAGCCCACCCGAGCCCACTGAGCCCGAGCGGCGCGGCTGGGCTGTGGATGTCGGGCTCGTGCTGTGGCCTTCGTTCCTCGCCTCCTGCGCGGCGAGCCTGCTGTTCTTCGCGGCGGTCGACCCGGCGCTGCTGCGCGATGCGGGCCCGCGGCTGTTCGCCGACCTCGATCGCGAGGCGGGCTACGCGCTCGGCTTCATCTTCTTCTGGGTCGTGGGCGCCATCGCGAGCACGCTCAGTGTCTATCTGATCCGCACCGAGCGCTCACGGGCGCGCGCCCCCGGGCCGCGGCTGCCATGACATCCCCGCACCTGAGACTCGTGCCGCAACCCGAGCCCGCGCCGTTCTACGCAGCGGCCGAGAAGATCTATCCGCGCGAAATCAGCGGCCGATTCACTCGCTTGCGGGAGATCGCCGTCGTCGTACTGCTCGGGCTGTTCTACGGGGTGGCGTGGCTTCGGTGGGACGGCCATCAGGCACTGCTCTTCGACCTGCCGGCCCGCAAGTTCCATATCTTCGCGTTGACACTGTGGCCGCAGGACTTCCTCTATCTGACGCTGCTGCTGATCATCGCGGCCCTGTCGCTGTTCTTCGTCACCGCGCTCGCGGGACGCCTGTGGTGCGGCTACGCCTGTCCGCAGACGGTATGGACCGAGCTCTTCGTGTGGATCGAGCAGTGGACCGAAGGCAAGCGGTCGCGGCGCATGAAGCTCGACCGCGGACCGTGGACCGCCGAGAAGGTGTTGCGCAAGAGCGTGAAGCAATTCCTCTGGGTCGCACTCGCGGCCTGGACCGGCTTCACCTTCGTCGGCTACTTCACCCCGATCCGCTCGCTCGGATCCGGTATCGTGAGCCTCTCGCTCGGTCCCTGGTCGACGTTCTGGATCTTCCTCTACGGGCTTGCGACCTACGGCAACGCGGGCTTCCTGCGCGAGCAGGTCTGCAAGTACATGTGTCCGTACGCGCGCTTTCAGAGCGCGATGTTCGACAAGGACACCTTGATCATCTCGTACGACGAGGCGCGCGGGGAGCCGCGCGGACCGCGGCGGCGCGGCACCGTGGCGCGCACCGCGGGCCTCGGGGACTGCATCGACTGCACGCTGTGCGTGCAGGTCTGCCCCACCGGCATCGACATCCGCCAGGGACTGCAGTACGAGTGCATCGCCTGCGGCGCCTGCATCGATGCCTGCGATGAGGTGATGGACAGGATGGGGAGCGCTCGCGGCCTGATCCGCTACACCACCGAGCACGCGCTGCACGCCAGGACGACCCATGTCGTGCGTCCGCGCATGGTGGTATACGCCTCGCTGCTCGCGCTCGCGAGCGGAGCGCTCTGCTATTCGCTGTTCACGCGCATGCCGCTCATTCTCGACGTCATCCGTGACCGTAACGCGCTCTACCGCGAGGTGCGCGGCGAGCGCATCGAGAACGCCTACTCGCTCAAGGTGATCAACCTCGACGACAAGCCCCATGCCTACCGCCTGGCGGTGAGTGGCATGCCCGGGCTCGAGCTGACCGCGCCCGCCGGGCCGATCACGGTGGCATCCGGCAGCGTGAGCAACATCCCGGCGCGCCTCGAAGCCCCCGCGACCGCAGCGAGCGGCGTGCACCCGATCGTGCTGACGCTCACGGCGCTCGATGCCCCGCGCATCGAAGTCCACGAGAAAACCCGTTTCATAGGACCCGCCTCATGAGCACCGTCGTCCGCAGCGCTCCCTGGTATCGACACTTCTGGCCGTGGTTCATCATCGCGATGCTCAGCCTGGCCGTGACCGGGAGCTTCGTCAGCCTCTACTTCGCCGTGCACACCTCCGACGTGGTGCTCGAGCACGCGGACGCCGCGCAATAGGAGGCGCACCTTGGATCACGGGCCCACCGCGAGCCGTTGCTTTCACTGCGGCAGCGCGCTCGCCGCCGCCACTTCCTTCGCGGTGCATGTCGACGATGTGGCGCATCCCGTGTGCTGCGCGGGCTGCGAGGCGGCGGCCAACCTCATTCTGTCGCAGGGCCTCGGGCGCTTCTACGAGTTCCGCGAGCTGCCGGGTGAGCCGGTGGCGGGCGGGACGCACAGCTGGGCGGCCTTCGATCGGGAGGCGGCGCTGCGCCGTTACACGCACGAGTGCGCCGGCGGCGAACGGGAGCTGAGCCTGCAGATCGAGGGACTGCACTGCGCCGCCTGCGCCTGGCTCATCGAGACGAGCCTGCGGCGCGCGAGCGGAGTGCGCCAGATCCATGTCAACGCGAGCAGCGCGCGCGCCGAGCTGCGCTTCGACCCGCACGCGACCACACTCAGCCGCCTGCTGGCGAGGATTCATGCACTCGGGTTCGTTCCCCTGCCCTTGTCTTTCGCCGGCGATGCCGCCGAGGGAACCGCTGAGCGCCGTGCCGCGCTCAAGCGCTTAGGGGTAGCCGGCCTCGGCATGATGCAGGTTACGACCTACGCCGTATCGCTTTACGCAGGTCTCATGCAGGGCATCGCGCCGGATCTCGAGCAGTTCCTGCGCTTCGTGAGCCTCGTCGTCGCCACCCCCGTCGTGCTCTACTCGGCGCAGCCCTTTTTCATCTTCGCGTGGCGCAGTCTCCTCGCCCGCCGCCCCGGTATGGACGTGCCCGTGGCGCTCTCGATCGGCGCAGCCTACCTCTGGAGCGTGGTCGCGACGCTCCGCGGCCACGGAGCGGTGTACTTCGATTCCGTCGTCATGTTCACCTTCTTCCTGCTGCTCGGCCGCTACGTGGAGATGTCATTACGGCACCGCGCCGGACTGCAGCACGATGCGCTGGCGCGGCTCCTGCCCGACAGCTCGCTGCGCCTCACCGGTACTCAAGCCGAGCGTGTCACGCCCGATGAGCTGCGCGCCGGGGATCGTGTGCGCATCCTCCCCGGGGAGCGCGTGCCGGCCGACGGCCGCATCGAGTGCGGCAGCACCGACGTGGACGAATCGCTCCTCACCGGTGAAGCGGCCCCGCGCGTGCGCCGATCGGGCGATGAGCTCACCGCCGGCACCTTGAACCTCACCGGAGTCCTCGAGATGACGGTGACGCGCACGGGGCAGGACTCGACGCTGGCGGCCGTGTCGCGCCTCCTCGAGCGCGCCCGGGGCTCGCGGCCCGCCGTCGCCGACCTCGCGGATCGCGTCGCCCCCTGGTTCGTAACGGGCGTGTTGCTGCTCGCCGCGGGCGTCGCCCTCTACTGGCTGCACGCGGATCCGACGCGTGCCTTCGGCACGGTGCTCGCAGTTCTCGTAGTCACCTGCCCCTGCGCACTGTCGCTCGCGACGCCGGCGGCACTCGCCGCCGCGACCACGCGCCTGGCGCGTGCCGGGGTGCTGGTGACGCGCGGCCGCGCACTCGAGCGTCTCGCCGGGGCGGATCACATCCTCTTCGACAAGACCGGCACCCTCACCCGCGGTGAGCCGCGCCTCGAGGACTTGGTCGTGCTCACGCCGCGCCTCGCGGCGGCCGACTGTCTGGCGGTGGCGGCGGCTCTCGAAGCCCACTCGGGGCATCCCCTGGCCCGGGCGTTCGCGCATCTGGCACCAGCCGCCGGGGTCAGCGAGCTCAAGTCGGTGGCGGGGCGCGGACTGGAAGGCGTGATCGCGGGAACTCGCTACCGGATCGGCCGGCTCGAGTACGTGCTGGAGGGCTGCGAGCGCGCGCCGCCCTCGCCCGCAACCGACCCGGGGCACACGAGTGTCGTGCTGGGAGATGGCGCGGGTCTCCTGGCTGAGTTCCGCTTGAGCGATGCGCTGCGCGCCGATGCGCGCGAGACGATCCGGCGCCTCACCGGGCTCGGCCTCACTCCCGGCATCGCGAGCGGCGACCGCCCGGGTCCGGTCGCCGCGGCGGCACGCCAGCTCGGCGACCCCGCCGCCCGCGCGAGCTTGAGCGCCGACGACAAGCTCGCGCTGGTGCGCTCGCTGCGCGCCGCGGGCCACCGGGTCGTGATGGTGGGTGACGGTGTGAATGATGCGCCGGTGCTGGCCGCGGCGGATGTCTCGGCCGCGATCGCCGCGGGGACGGAGCTCGCCAGGGTGAGCGCGGATCTGGTGCTCCTCGGCGAGGGGCTCGCGGGAATCACTCGCGCCGTCGAGACCTCGCGGCGACTGATGCACATCATTCGCCAGAATCTCGCCTGGGCGGTGCTCTACAACCTGACTGCGGTGCCGCTCGCTGCGAGCGGGCTGCTCGAGCCCTGGATGGCGGCCATCGGCATGTCGGGCAGCTCCCTGCTGGTGGTATTGAATGCCATCCGGCTGCTGGGTCGCACGGACGCGCGCGCCGAATCGCTGCCGCCGCGAGTCACGCGGCCGGTGCCCGCATGAGCGTCATCTACCTCCTGATTCCGCTCGGGCTCGTGCTGCTCGCCCTGTCGGTATGGTCGTTCTTCTGGGCGGTGCGCTCGGGGCAGTTCGACGATCTCGACTCCCCGGGCGTGCAGATTCTCCTCGACGACGATCGCGCGCCGCCGCCCGCCGCACCGGACCGCCGCGATGCATGAGCTCACCCTGGTCACGGCGCTGCTCGCGGGGCTGCTCGGCAGCGCGCACTGCGCCGCCATGTGCGGCGGCATCGCCACGGCTCTCGGCACGGTACCGGGCACGGTGCGCGCCAGGCGGCCGCTGCATCTCTATCACCTGGGGCGCATCGCGAGCTATGCGAGCGCGGGAGCCGTCGTGGGTGCTCTCGGTGCCGCGGCCGGCTTCGCCTTCGAGATCTCGCGCTGGAGCGCGGTGCTGCGCCTGGCCACCGCGACCATGGTCGTCGTCATCGGCCTCGATCTCGCCCTGAGCGGCAGCGCGCGCGGGCGCTGGCTGAAGCTCCCCGAGCGCTGGGGAGCACGGTTGTGGCGGCGCCTGGCGCCGCTCACGCGCGCCTCGCTCCCAGCCTCCCCATCCGCGCGCGCGCTCGCGCTCGGACTCCTGTGGGGGTGGCTGCCCTGCGGCCTGGTGTATTCGGTGCTGCTGGCCGCGGCCGTCGCCGGCAGCGCTGCGGGCGGCGCCGCCACCATGTTGGTCTTCGGGCTCGGAACGATTCCGGCGATGGCGGGCCTCAGCTACGCGGGCGCGCGGCTGCCGCGACCGGGGGGCTCGCTGGCCCGCCTGCTGGGTGCGGCGCTGGTGGCGTGCGGGCTGTGGACCGCGGCGATGCCGATCGCGACCCTGAGCGGCGCGCACGAGCACCAACACGCGAGCGTGTCGTCCGGGGTATCCGCGGGGAGCGCCGGCCGGCTGCGCTGATCGCAGCCGCCGCCGCTGCGAGCCTTCAGGGCTTGGGGCGGAGCGCCGCCTTGGCGAGCGCATCGAGCTGCTCGACCGCGGCGCGCGTGACGCCGAAGATCTGGCGCCGGCGACGTCCGAGGGCGACCCAGGCTTCGAGCGTGGCGACCCCCTCGGAGCGCAGCCGCTCGATGAGCGTCAGAGGCAGTTCAGCGGGCAATGCATGCGACATAGCGGACAAGTCTTGGGAATCCGCGCCATTTGCCAAGCATGAGTTAACATTAAGTGGGGCCGGTTCGTCATTCCTTGACGGGCTTCGCAGGCGGAAGTGGACGCCTGTCACGTTCGCCAACTTCAACAACAAGCGGCTTACCCGCCGGAAGGAGAACGACATGATCGGGGAAATCCTCTCGCGCTACTGGTGGATGACCGTACTGCGCGGCGTCTGCTGGATCCTGTTTGGAGTCGTAATGCTCGCCTGGCCCGGCATCTCGCTGCTGTCGCTCACCCTGGCGCTCGGCATCGTGATTTTTGCCGACGGCATCCTCAACGTCGGCAACGCTTTCGCGGGCCGGCACGTGCACGATGACTGGTGGGTGCTGTTGCTCATCGGCCTGACGGGTATCGGCATCGGCCTCCTCACCTTCTACAGCCCTCAGGCGACGGCGCTCGCGCTGGTCTTCTACGTCGCCATCTGGGCGATCGCCACGGGACTGCTGCAGATCGCCGCGGCGATCCGGCTGCGCAAGCAGATCTCAGGCGAGCTGTGGCTGATTCTCGCCGGCCTCGCCTCGGTCGTGTTTGGCGTGTTGCTGATCGCGCGGCCGGTGGCCGGCGCCCTGACGCTCATCTGGCTATTCGCGGTCTACGCGATCGCATTCGGCGTGCTGCTCATCCTGCTCGCGTTCCGCGTGCGCAGCGGCGTGAAGCGAATGACCGGCGCAGCCTGACATCCCGACGGCCGCCCGCAAAGCTGGCGCACCGCTTTGGTGCGGCCCGTCCCGAATGTGCGCAAGGAACCTCTCCGGTGCTCGCGGCAGCGCCCGGGAGGATGCGCCAAACGCGCGCCAGGCCGGCCCCGTCACGTGGCATGCCGCTTGCACCGGCTGCGGTATGACCTATCACGGCTGGGTGATTCAGACACAGCCGCCGCCACGGCCCCTGTCGGCGGCGCTCATCGGGGATGCAGCCGAGGCGGATCTCCATGCGATCGCGAGGATCTACGCGCGCCACGTGCGCCACGGACTTGCGAGCTTCGAGGAGGTTCCGCCCTCGGTGGAGGAGTTCCGCGCGCGTCGCTCGGCGGTTCTGCGTGCCGGCCTGCCCTTTCTCGCCGCCAAGCTCGACGGCGAGGTCGTGGGATATGCCTACGCGAGTGCCTACCGATCGCGTCCCGGCTACCGATACTCCATCGAGGACTCGGTGTACGTCGAGGGGGCCCTCAGCGGGCGTGGCATCGGCAGCGCGCTGCTCGCGACACTCATCGAGCGGTGCGAGGCCGGCCCGTGGCGGCAGATGCTGGCGGTCATCGGCGACAGCGGCAATGCCGCGTCCATCGCGCTGCACCGGCGACTCGGATTCAGGTCCGTGGGAACCTTCGCGTCGGTCGGGTTCAAGCTCGGACGCTGGGTCGACACCGTGCTGATGCAGCGGCCGCTCGGTCCGGGAGACACGCAGGCTCCCTGAGCCTCACGGCGCGCGCCGCCTTCAGCGCCCGGCGGCGTGGACCGGCGGATCCGTGCCCTCGAGATACTTCGCCAGCCAGGCGTGCACCTCCTCGTAGAAATGCCGGCTGTCCTCGGGCTTGAGGATCCAGTGCCAGGCATCCGGCCACACGAGCAGCCGGCTCGGCACCTGCATGCGCTGCAGCGTGCTCCAGGCCTCGAGCGTGTTGCCGATCGGCACCCGGTAGTCGCGCTCGCCGATGCTCATCAGGATCGGCGTCTTCCAGTTGGCCGCGTAGCTGATGGCGCTCTGCTCGCGCCAGATCGCATTGCCCGCCCAGGGTGGACCGCCGTTGGCGAGCTCGCGACCGTAGTTGAAGTCGCTCTCGCCCCATTGCGTCGTGAGATCCACCTCACCGGCGTGGCTGACGATGCAGCGAAAGCGCGTCGTGGTGGCCTCGAGCCAGTTGACCATGTGTCCGCCGTAGCTCGCGCCGGCCGCGCACATGCGCGTCCCGTCGATGAACGCAAAGCGCTTGAGCGCCTCATCGACCGCCTGGTTCACCTCATCCCCGGGCGTCCTGAGGGGATCGAGCTTGATCGCCTGCGCGAATTTCTCGCCGAAGCTCGTCGAGCCGGTGTAATCGACCGTCAGCACGACGTAGCCCGGCGCTCCCAGCAGGTGATAGTTCCAGCGCAGCCCGATCTGGTCGGAATCGTGGGCCGCGGGGCCCCCGTGGATGAGGAGCAGCAGCGGATACCTGCGCGCGGCGTCAAACGCGGGCGGGGTAATCAGCATGCTGTGGATGGTGCGCCCCCTGGCGCTGGTGAAATAGAAGTGCTGCGGCGGCTGCCAGTCGATCGCGGCGGCCGCCGCAGTGTTGATCTGCGTGAGGTTGCGGAACCTGCCCGATTGCGCCTCGACGCGCACGACTTCCGCGGGACTGACGGAGCTGCCGTAGCTCGCGATGAGCACCGGTGCGGCCGATTTGCGCGCGCTCACGAGAGCGGTGTAGCCGCCCACCTCGTGGGCCAGCACGCGCAGCGGCGCTCCGCCCGTGCTCGCCACGCGATAGAGGTTCTCGCGCCCGGACTCGGGCACGAGGAGGTAGGCGCTCTTCGAGTCGGGGGTGAGCGCGTAGGCGGCCACCTCCCGATCGAAGTCGCGCGTCACCAGCGTCGCTTCTCCGCCCGCGGGCCAGCCGACGCGCTCGAGGCGCGGGAGGTGATAGATCTCCTCGTCCTGCGGCGCGTACTTGAAGAACAGAGCGTGGCCGTCCGGGGCGAAGCTCGCCTCGGTGTAGACGCCCGCGGCGGCGGAGATCGGCTGCGGCTCGGTTCCGCCCCCGGCCCGCAGCCGGTAGAGACGATATCCCACGTGCGCGAAGGCGGCATTCCAGCGCTCGGTGGTCGCTGCAAACACGATCTCCGAACCGTCCGGGCTCCAGATCGCCGAGAGCGACACCGGGTTCTCGCCCTGCGCCGCGCCATCGAAGCCCGCGCTGCGTGCGAGCGCGGTCGGCGAGAGAATGTCCCGCGCGCTCGAGCCCTCCTCCACCGACTGCACGAGAAGCGTCGGCCGCCGGTCATCGAGCCACTGGTTCCAGTAACGCACCGGAAAGTGCTCGTACGCACGCACGTTGTACTTGCGGGCCTTGTGCTCGGCCGCGATCTTCCTGTTGGCCTCGTCATCGAGAGCCCCCGGGTACACGAGCGACTCGAACAGGATCGCCTTGCCGTCCGGCCGCCACTGCGCATTGGCGGCCCCGGTCGAGAGGTTGGTGAGCCGGCGCGCCTCGCCGCCGCCGGCGAGATCGAGCAGGTAGATCTGCTCCGCCTCATCGCCCTCACGCTTGCTTGCGAAGGCGATGGCGCGGCTGTCGGGCGACCAGGCGACGCCCTTCTCGGCAGCGCGCGTGTGGGTGAGCCGCCGCGGCGGCGAGCTGCCGTCGGCCGCCGTCAGCCACAGATCGCTCACCTCTTTGTCGGGCTCATAGGAAGGCTCGAGGACCGGGAACACCACCCACTTGCCATCCGGGCTCACGCTCGGAGAGCCGACGCGCGGCATCATCCAGAGCTTCTCATGCGTGATCGGCGTACGCGTCGGCGCAGTCTCGGCAAGCGCCGCGAGCGGCACCGCAACGGAGAAGAGAGCCACGGCGGCGCGGACGCGACGGCCGGCGCGGCCCCGGTCGAGTGTGCACATGTGAGGTCCCCCTGAGGCGATCCGGAGTAGGATAACAGCGTTGACCCCAGTGACCCGACTCAGACGTCGTAACTTTTTGTCCATGACGGCGCTCGCCGCGGCGGCGCCGCTGCTCCCGCATGGCGTGCGCGCCGCGCTCGCGGACGCCTCGCGCGAGACTCGCGCGCGCTTCAAGGTGCGCCCGTTCGATCTGACCGCGGTGCGGCTGCGCCCGGGTGCGGCGCTGGATGCGCTCGAGATCAACCGCCGCTATCTCATGGGACTCGATCCCGACCGCCTGCTGCACACGTTTCGCGTAACCGCGGGCCTGCCGAGCAGCGCCGTGCCGCTCGGCGGCTGGGAAGCGCCGGACAACGAGCTGCGCGGACACTTCACCGGCCACTACCTGTCGGCGTGTGCGCTGCTCGGCGCACAGAACGGCGATTCCGCGGCGCGCGAGCGCGGTAGCGGCGTCGCCGCCGAGCTCGCGCGCTGCCAGCATGCGATCGGCACCGGATACCTGAGCGCCTTCCCGGTCGACCTCTTCGACCGGCTGCGGGTCGGCCAGCCGGCGTGGGCGCCGTTCTACACACTCCACAAGATCATGGCCGGGCTCCTCGACACGGCGACGCTCAGCGCCGATCCGCGCTCGCTCGAGACGCTGCTGCGCATGGCGGGCTGGGTCGAGCGCTGGACGCAGCCGCTCGATGGGGCGCAGATGGCGCGCGTCCTCGAGCGCGAGTACGGCGGCATGAACGAGCTGCTCTACAACCTCGCCGCGCTCACCGCGGACGACCGCTGGAGCCGCCTCGCGCATCGCTTCGACAAGGAGCGCGTCTTCACCCCTCTCGCCGCAGGGCGCGACGAGCTGAAGGGGCTGCACGTCAACACCACCATCCCGCAGATCATCGGCGCGGCGCGCGGCTACGAGGTCGCGGGGAGCCCCGAGCTGCAGGCCGTCGCCAGCACCTTCTGGCATACGGTCGCGGAGCGGCGCTGCTACTGCACCGGAGGCACGAGCAACGGCGAGTCGTGGAACACGCCGCCCGGTGTCCTGGCGCAGGAGCTCTCCGGCTACACCGAGGAGTCGTGCGTCACCTACAACATGCAGAAGCTGACGCGCCATCTGTACGCCTGGACGGCGGACCCGCGCCTCGCCGACTACTACGAGCGCACCTACTACAACGGCATCCTCGGGGTGCAACATCCCGAGGATGGCGACAAGCTCTACTACCTGCCGCTCGAGAGCGGTTACTGGAAGCTCTTCGGTACGCCGCTGCAGGACTTCTGGTGCTGCACCGGCAGCATGGCCGAGTCCTTCGCCAAGCTCGGCGACAGCATCTACTTCCACGACGATGCGGGCGTGTACGTCAATCTGTTCGTGCCGTCCGAGCTCAAGTGGGCGGAGCGCGGCGTGCAGCTCAGGCTCGATACACGCTTCCCCGAGGAGGAGACGATCCGTCTCTCGCTGCACATGGCACGCCCGACGCGCCTCGCGCTGCGCGTGCGCGTGCCTTACTGGACGGCCGGCGCTGCCGCCGTGCTCAACGGCCGGCCGCTCGCGAGCCGCGCGGCTCCCTCGAGCTACCTCAGCATCCAGCGCATGTGGAGGAGCGGCGACACGCTCGAGGTTCGACTGCCGATGCGGCTGCACCTCGCCCCCATGCCGGATGATCCTTCAGTCCAGGCCCTGATGTACGGCCCGCTGGTGCTCGCCGCGCGCCTCGGTACCGCGGGACTCACGCCCGGGAACCTGCGCGCACCCCCGACGCGCCCGCGTCACATACCCGAGTACACCAGCGAGCCGACCGCGGTCGCTCCGCTCATCGTGCCGAGCGACGATCCCACCCGCTGGCTGACGCCGGTAGCGGACCGGCCGCTCGAGTTTCGCACCCTCGGACAGAAGGACGACCTCACGCTCGTTCCGCTCAACCGCATCTTCGATGAGCGCTACGCCGTATACTTCAAGGTGATCGAAGCCTCCGCCTGAGGCCACCCGATGAGCAGCCAGCCCTCCCTCAGACGCGATCCCGGCTACCTGGGTTTGACCGACCCGGTTCGGTGCCTCCCCTCGCCCTATTACTTCGACCCCGGGCACTACCGCCTGGAGTTGAGCCGCATCTGGTACCGCCATTGGATCTACGCCTGCCGCGCCGCCGACCTCGCCGGCGCGCGCGCCTTCCGCACGCTCGAGGTCGGCGACCAGTCGATTCTCCTCGTACGGGGCGAGGATGGCCTCGCACGTGCGTTTCACAACACCTGCCGGCACCGCGGCGCCGCGCTCTGCCGCGAGCGCGCCGGCCGCTTGCCCGCCGCCGGCATCGTCTGCCCGTACCACAGCTGGCGTTACAGCCTGAAGGGCGAGCTGCTGCAGACTACCTCCAAGGTGCACGGCGAAGGCTTCGAGCTCAGGGATTTCCCGCTCTACAGCCTCCCCGTCACCGAGTGGAACGGGTTCCTCTTCACCGCGCTCAGTGCGAATCCGCCGCCTTTCAACGCGAGCTTCGATCTGCCGCTCGGCCGCCTCGACGACTGGCGCCTCGCCGACCTCGTGGTGGGCCATCGGCTCGAGAAGACCCTGCGCTGCAACTGGAAGGTGTTCTGGGAGAACTACAACGAGTGCCTGCACTGCCCGGGCGTGCATCCACGCCTCGCGCAGCTGGTGCCGATCTACGGCCGGGCGCTCCTCGAGCGCCGCGACGATCCGGCCTGGCAGGACCATGCCGCGGACGAGGATCCGCGGTACGGGGGCGGCCTGCGTGCGGGCGCTGAGTCGTGGACCATGGACGGCAGGCCCGCGGGCGTGCCGTTCCCCGGCGTGAGCGCCGCCGACCGCCAGGCCGGTCACATCTACATGACCTCCGTGCCGTCGGTATTCATCGTGGCGCACGTCGACTACGTGCGCGTCGTCCGGCTGCTGCCTCGGGGACCGGAAGAGACCTCGATGAGCATCGAGTTTCTCTTCCTGCCGGAGACGCTCGCCGATCCCACGCGCGACATCATGCAGGCCGTCGAGTTCACCGACATCGTGATGAGCGAGGATGCCGCGATCTGTGAGCTCAATCAGCGCGGGCTCCATGCCCTGCCGCACGCCGCCGGCGTGCTCATGCCCGAGGAATACGCGATCCGCCAGTTCCAGGACTGGGTGAGGGCGGAGCTCGCCCGGCCCTGAAGTCTTGCGCGCCGCACGCCCGGCACTCATTGCCTCCGCCGCGCTCCTCGCCGCGTGCCTCGGCGCCTGCTCGGGTTCCGGGAGCGGCAGCGAGGCGGCGGTCGAGGAGCCCGTACTCCACATCTATAACTGGGACGAGTACATCGCGCCCGACACGGTCCCGCAGTTCGAGCGCTCGACCGGCATCAGGGTCGTCTACGACGTGTTCGACTCGAACGAGACGCTCGAGTCGAAGCTCATGGTGGGGGACTCGGGCTACGACCTGGTGAGCACCACCATGGGCTGGTACGCGCGTCAGATCCGCGCCGGCCTCTACGAGCCGCTCGACAAGACGCTGCTGCCCAACTGGAAGAACCTGGATCCTGCGGTGCTCGCCGTCCAGGCGCAGGCCGATCCCGGCAACCGTTACGCCGCCCCGTACCTGCACTCGATGAACGGCTTCGCCTACAACGTCGACCTGGTGCGGCAGCGACTCGCGGCCGCACCGCTCGACAGTCTCGAGATGCTGTTCAAGCCCGAAGTCGTGGCGCGCCTCGCCGACTGCGGCGTGAGCTTCCTCGACTCACCCGACGACGTGCTGCAGCTCGCGCTCCGCTATCTCGGCATCGATCCGAACTCGCATCGGCCCGAGGATCTCCAGGCCGCCGAGCGCCTGGTGCTCGGCGTCCGTCCCTACATCCGCACCTTCGACTCGAACGACTACGTGCTGCAACTCGCCTCGGGCGAGCTGTGCCTCGCCATGGGCTGGTCGAGCGACTACTCGTCCGCGGTCATACGCTCGCGCGCCGCCGGCCTCGATCTGCGACTCGCGTTCACCGTGCCCAAAGAGGGCTCGAACATCACCTACAACGCCTTCCTCATCCCGGCTGGCGCGCCGCATCCGCGCGCCGCGCACCGCTTCATCAACTTCCTGCTGGATGCGCACGTGATCGCCGCCATCACCAACTACACCTACTTCGGCAACGACAACCTCGCCGCCCGCCCCTTCGTGCGCCCGGAAATCCTCGCCGATCCGGCCATCTACCCACCGCCCGCGGT
>Ga0335085_10002382_pt1 | contig 35335 bp, 33 predicted proteins | sample Lox_Sample_45_FD_206712 | JGI IMG/M metagenome (GOLD analysis project Ga0335085, IMG submission 206712) | Soil microbial communities from Loxahatchee National Wildlife Refuge, Florida, United States - Lox_Sample_4.5 | ecosystem: Environmental > Terrestrial > Soil > Wetlands | place: USA... | reverse complement strand
GTCCATCGCGCGTGCCACCAATCGCAAATTCGTGCGCATGTCGCTGGGCGGTGTGCGCGATGAATCCGAGATTCGCGGCCATCGCCGCACCTATATCGGTTCCATGCCGGGCAAGATCCTGCAGAACATGAGCAAAGTCGCGGTAAAGAATCCGCTGTTCCTGCTGGACGAAGTGGACAAGATGGGCATGGACATGCGCGGCGATCCGGCCTCGGCATTGCTGGAAGTGCTCGATCCCGAACAGAACAGCACATTTGTCGACCATTATGTCGAGGTCGAATACGACCTGTCGGAAGTGATGTTCGTGGCGACGGCGAACACGTTGAACATCCCCGAAGCGCTGATGGACCGCATGGAGATCATCCATGTCTCCAGCTACATGGAAGATGAGAAGATCAATATCGCCACGCGCTATCTGGTGCCCAAGGTGGTCAAGAACAACGGCCTCAAACAGGAAGAGATCAGCATTTCCGAAAGCGCATTGCGCGACATCGTGCGCTACTACGTGCGCGAGGCCGGCGTGCGCGGTTTGGAACGGGAAATCTCCAAGATCTGCCGCAAGGTGGTCAAGGCGCTGTTGCTCAAGGATCGCAACACCAAGGTGACCATCAATTCGCGTAACCTCGACAAATATCTTGGGGTGCGCCGCTATTCGTATGGCGTAGCCGAGAAGCACAATCAAGTCGGGCAAGTGACCGGTTTGGCGTGGACGGAAGTCGGCGGCGAGTTGCTTACGATTGAGGCCGCCGTGTTGCCGGGCAAAGGCAAGGTCACGACCACCGGCAAGCTCGGCGAAGTGATGCAGGAGTCCATCCAGGCCGCGCTGAGCGTAGTGCGCAGCCGCGCCAAGCGGTTGGGGATAGAAGAAGAGTTCTACCAGAAGAACGACCTGCATATCCACCTGCCGGAGGGCGCGATCCCGAAGGATGGACCGAGTGCCGGTGTCGGCATGTGCACGGCGATGGTATCGGCTTTGACGGGCATCCCGGTGCGGGCCGATGTGGCCATGACCGGCGAGATCACCCTGCGCGGGGAGGTATTGCCGATCGGGGGCTTGAAGGAAAAGCTATTGGCTGCGCAACGAGGCGGAATCAAAGTGGTGCTGATTCCGGAAGAAAACTCCAAGGATCTTGCCGAGATACCCGACAACATTAAAAACAAGCTGGATATCCATCCGGTCAAGTGGATCGATCAGGTGCTGGAAATGGCCCTCGAACGCAAACCGGAACCTCTTGCGGAAGTGACTGAAAAGGTTGCCGTTGTCGCCTTGGCGGGGGATGCAGCGCGTCCCGATTCTGCGGCAATGACCAAGCATTAGGCGTTGAATTCCTAACAGCTTGGATTATGACAACGCAAGAAGAAAAATATTTTTGTATTCGCTTGACCAAAGCTGCGAAGCCTTGATATAAAGGCTGCGCAGGGACTATCCTGTTTTTTTAACCACTCGCAAAGGGGACTTACGTGAATAAATCTGATTTGGTTGATGCAATTGCAAAGTCTGCTGACCTCTCCAAGGCGGCAGCGGCTCGAGCGCTGGATTCGACTGTAGACACCATCAAAAAGGCACTGAAGAAGGGCGATACGGTGAGTCTGGTCGGTTTCGGCACTTTCAAAGTCGGCAAGCGTGCCGCGCGTAATGGCCGCAATCCGCGCACCGGCGCGACGATCAAGATCAAGGCGGCAAAAGTTCCGAAGTTTAGCGCTGGCAAAGGCTTGAAGGATGCAGTAAACTAAACGGCTTTTTACAGGGTGCTTAGCTCAGTTGGTAGAGCGTCGCCCTTACAAGGCGAATGTCGGCGGTTCGACCCCGTCAGCACCCACCACACACGTTTTCTGGAGTGGTAGTTCAGTTGGTTAGAATACCGGCCTGTCACGCCGGGGGTCGCGGGTTCGAGTCCCGTCCACTCCGCCAATCCTAGGCGAACGCAAGTTCGCCTTTTTCATTCGCTGCAATAAATTCACGCGCAGGATGGCATCGCTATGTTTGATTTCGTTCATGAACACAAGAAGCTGTTGCAGGTTTTTTTGGCACTCATCACACTGCCATTTGCATTATGGGGTGTGAGCTCCTATGAAAAGGCGGGAACTTCAGCGGACGTGGCTGCTACGGTGAACGGATTGAAGATCACCCAGCAGGAGCTTGGAAATGCGCTGCGCCAGCAACAGGACAGGATGCGCCAGCAATTGGGAGCGAATTACGATCCCGCAATGTTTGACAACCCCCAGGTGAAGCGTGCGGTGCTGGACAATCTGATCACCCAGCGCTTGCTGGTCGAGCGCGCCAGGGCGGCAAGATTGGTTGTGCCCGACGAGGAAGTGGCGCAGGTGATTGCCGGCATCGATGCTTTCCAGGATGAAGGGAAATTCGACAAGAAGCGTTACGAGGCAGTGCTGGCAAATCAGGGTTTGTCGCCATTGATGTTTGAGGCGCGCGTGCGCGATGAGCTGGTGGGCCAACAAATGCAGGATGCCTATGTTCAGAATGGTTACGCCGCCAAAACCATCGCGGAAAACGTCGTTCGCTTGAATGAGCAGCAGCGGGATGTGAAAGTCGCAAGCGTATCATTCCAGTCCTTCATGCCTCAGGCGAAAGTGGAAGACGCCGAAGTGAAAGAGTATTACGACCAGAACAAGAGCGAGTTTCAGGTTCAGGAACAGGCAAAAGTGGAATACGCAAAATTCTCGGCGGAGGATCTGCTATCCAAAGTCGAGGTGAGCAAGGGGGAAGTGGGCAATTATTACGAAAGCCATCAAAACGAATTCGGCACGCCGGAGGAACGGCGTGCCGCCCACATCCTGATCACAGTGAGTCCAGCCGCGCCACAAGCTGAGCAGGATGCGGCCAAGGCCAAAGCGGAACAGTTGTTGCAGCAAGCCAGGCAAAATCCGGGCAAATTTGACGAATTGGCCAGGAAAAATTCCCAGGATCCGGGCTCCGCCGCAAAAGGCGGCGATCTCGGGTTCTTTGGCAGAGGCATGATGGTGAAGCCGTTCGACGATGCAGTCTTTGCGTTGAAGGTCGGTGAAATGAGCGGCTTGGTCAAGTCGGATTTCGGTTATCACATCATCAAGCTGCTTGCGATCAAGCCTTCCAGGATCCTGCCGCTGGACGAAGCGCGCGAAGGCATATTCAATAAGCTGCGGCAGCAAAAAGCCGCCGACCTATTCGCCGAAATGGCGGAAAAATTCAGCAACACGGTCTATGAACAAAGCGATTCGTTAAAGCCGGCAGCCGATCAGGTTGGCGTGAAGATCGAGCAGAGCGGTTGGCTGAACAAGGGCAAGGCAGAAGGCGGGATCTGGACCGAAAAGATGCTGCAGGCGATCTTCAACGACGAGGTCATAAAGAACAAGCGCAACACCGCAGCGATCGAGGTGCAGCCGAACATGCTGGTTGCAGCGCGCATACTGGATTACAAACCGGCTTCAGAGCGCCCGTTAAGCGAAGTTCAAGTGTCGATCCGTCAAAAATTACTGCGCCAGAAGGCAGCTGTTCTGGCCGTAAAGCAGGGCAAGGCCATGCTGGAACAGTTGCAGAGCGGGGGCAAGCTGGCGATAAACTGGGGTGCCACCCAGAATATCACCCGCGCGAATCACGGCTCTCTGGATATGGGTTTGGTCAGGCAGATATTCCAGGCGAATGCAGACAAGTTGCCACAGTTTGTCGGTGCCGAGGATGCGCAAAATGGTTTCGTGCTGGTCCGGATCGATGAAGTCAAGGAAGGGGAACCGGTCAATGATGCAAAGCTGGCGCGCTACGCACAGCAATTGCGCCAATTGACCGGGGAAGAATTGTCCAATGCCTATATGGCCGATGCAAGACAGCAAGCTTCGATCAAGGTGAACCTGTCCCAAACGTCATCGGCACAACCCTGATAACCCAACGATTGCCGATCTAAATCGCCGCGCTAGCGCAGCGATCTATTTTGCCGGTATCCACGCTATGCGTCGGTCGTGCCCAATGCGGTGGTGTTGAACCCGCCGTCCACATAAGTGATCTCACCGGTGATGCCGCTGGCCAAATCGCTGCACAGGAAAGCGGCGGCATTGCCCACTTCCTCGATGGTGACGTTGCGTTTGAGCGGCGCGTGCTTCGCGTTGTAACTCAGCAACTTGCTGAAATCGCCGATGCCCGAAGCGGCCAGCGTCTTGATCGGTCCCGCGGAAATGCCATTGACGCGTATTCCCTGGCGCCCCAGTTGCATCGCCAGATAACGCACGCTGGATTCCAGGCTGGCTTTGGCCATTCCCATCACGTTGTAATGCGGCATGGTGCGGACTGCGCCCAGATAGCTCAAAGTCAGCAGGGACGCCTTGCGGCCTTCCATCAGCGGCAGGGCAGCCTTGGCCATGGCCGGAAAACTGTAAGCGCTGATGTCGTGCGCGATGCGGAACGCCTCGCGGCTGAAGCCGTCCAGAAATTCACCGTCCAGCGCCTCTCGCGGAGCAAAGCCGATCGCATGCACGAAACCGTCCAGTCCGTCCCACTGCTTGTTCAGATCAGTGAATACTTTGTCGATATCGTCGTCGCTGGCCACATCGCACTGAAAAACAAGCTTGCTGTCGAATTCCTTGACCAGATCCAGCACGCGGTCGCGTACCCGTTCCCCCTGATAGGTAAAGGCCAGTTCAGCGCCTTCACGGTGCATGGCTTGCGCGATACCGTATGCAATCGAGCGCGTGCTGATCATGCCGGTGATCAAAAAACGCTTGTCGGCCAGAAATCCCATATGGTTCCTCTGCTAATGTTTGGTTATTGGGTGCGTGCATTATAACCTCAGTCGCTCGCGGCCGGATTCATTAATGGCCCCTGCACGCTGCAGGATCCGAACTGCCGGGGATAGACACTCACGGACAGAGGGTTTTGGCGGTTTTGCGGCGGCATATTGCGTTGTCACCGCCTGAAGCATTCGTATATAATCCCCCGCTGTCAAATTTTAGGTTTCCCCTTCATGCTGGAAGTCAGCAATCTTGCTTGTAGCCGAGGCGACCATCGTTTGTTTTCCGGGTTGGATTTTCAAGTGCATCTCGGGCAGATCATGCAGGTGCAAGGCGTGAACGGCAGCGGCAAAACCAGTTTGTTGCGTTCGTTGTGCGGCTTCCTGACGCCGGACGAGGGCGATATCGTCTGGCGCGGCGAAAGCATTCGCGACCTGGACGAGGAATACTATGCCGAACTGCTGTACCTGGGGCATCTGAATGCGATCAAGGATGAATTGAGCGCGCTGGAAAACTTGCTGATATCAGCCGGCCTTTCGGGGGTGGAACTGGAGGAAAAAGAGGCGATGGCCGCTTTGCGGCGCATGGGGTTGCGCGGCCGCGAGATGTTGCCGACCAAGGTGCTTTCGCAAGGACAGCGCAGGCGTGTTGCGCTTGCGCGTCTGATGGTCAGCGACGCCAAGCTGTGGATACTGGACGAACCTTTGACCGCGCTGGATGTCGGAGCAGTGGCGCTGATACAGGAGTTGATTGCCGAGCATCTGGCGCGGCAGGGGATGGTGATTTTCACCACGCACCAGCCGCTGCAAGTCGCCGGGATGGAAATGCTCACTTTGTCCCTGTCATGATGATCGCCTGTCATGAAAGTGATCGTTCCATGAGGGTCATCGTGAGATGAAGAGATCCTCCATGCTCGATCTGTTGGTGCTGGTGGTGCGGCGCGATCTGGTGCTGGCGATGCGCCGGCGTACGGACGTACTGACCACGCTGATCTTTTTTGTGATGGTGGTCAGCCTGTTTCCATTGGGCGTCGGACCGGAACTGGAAATGCTGCGCAAGATGGCGCCTGGGGTATTATGGGTGGCGGCGCTGCTCGCTTCGATGCTGTCGCTGGGGAGACTGTTCTCGGCTGATTATCTGGACGGCACGCTGGAGCAGATGATGCTGGCTCCCCAGTCCCTGTCGATGCTGGTACTGGGCAAGATAACGGCGCACTGGATGGTATCCGGACTGCCGCTGGTGCTGTTGGCTCCGGTACTGGGACTGCAGTTCGACATGTCGGCACGGGCGATCGGCGTATTGATCGTTGGCCTGATGCTGGGAACACCGGTGCTCAGCATGCTGGGTGCGATCGGCGCGGCACTTACGCTGGGATTGCGCGGAGGCGGCGTGTTGCTGTCGTTGCTGGTATTGCCGTTGTGCATTCCGGTGCTGATTTTCGGCACTGGCGCAGTAGGGGCTATTTCAAGCGGGTTGAGCATCGCATCGCATATGTCCCTGTTGGGCGCTTTGCTGGTGATGGCTCTGGTATTTACCCCGTGGGTGACCGCGCAGGCGCTGCGTATTTCGATGGAGTGATGATTTGGCGATCAACTGGTTCAAGTATTCTGCTCCCACCACCTTTTACGGCCTGGCCGGAAAGATGATTCCCTGGTTCGCGTTTCCCTCGGCGATCCTGTTCGCGATCGGCCTGTATATCGGTTTCTTTGTCGCGCCCATAGATGAAACTCAAGGCGAGTTCTACCGCATCATGTTCATCCACGTTCCGGCTTCCATCCTGTCGATGTTCCTCTACCTCGTCATGGCGGGCTACGCGGCCCTGGGACTGATCTTCAATACGCGCCTGTCGGCCATGATGGCTTCCGCCATCGCGCCCACCGGCGCGCTGTTCGCGTTCATTTCCTTGTGGACTGGCGCGCTGTGGGGAAAACCGACGTGGGGAGCCTGGTGGTTGTGGGACGCGCGCCTGACTTCCGAACTCATCCTGCTGTTTCTGTATCTGGGGTTCATCGCATTGCATGCCTCGATCGACGATCCGCGGCGAGCGGACCGTGCCGCGGCGCTGCTGGCCATCGTGGGTTCGGTGAACGTGCCGATCATCTATTTTTCGGTGAGATGGTGGAACACCCTGCATCAGGGCTCGACCATCAAATTCAGCGGCACCAGCATGCATATCGCGATGCAGCATGCCCTGTTCACGATGCTCGCTGCCTGCTGGTTGTATGCGATTGCGATCGTCCTGGCGCGGGTGCGCAGCATCATTCTCGAACGCGAACGCAATACGACCTGGATCAATGAATTGCCGGAGGTGCGGTCATGACACGGTGCGCGAATGCGATGGAGGTGCGGTCATGAATTTGGACATCTGGATGAGGGAAAATCCGTTTACCTATATCCTATGCGGCTCATATGCCGTTGCGTTGATCATTTTTGTGGTAGAAATCGCAATGGTCAAACACAAGAGGAAAATCACTTTGCAACAGGTTCGCCTGATGCGTAACGCAGGAGACGAGAAATAAATGAAACCGCGCCAGAAGAGATTTGTGTTCATCGCCGTCGCCGTCGCCGGAATCGCGGTGGCAGTCGGCTTGGTACTGTATGCGCTGAGGGGCAACGTCAACTTGTATTTCACGCCGACCCAGGTTTACAACAATGAAGTGCCAAGCGGGCGCAGTTTCCGCATCGGCGGCCTGGTCGAAGAGGGCAGCGTAAAGCGCGAAAAGGACGGCCTGACGGTAAATTTCGTGATCACGGACACGCACAAAAGCATTCCGGTCGTGTATAAAGGCATTCTTCCGGATTTATTCAAGGAAGGCAAAGGTGTTGTGGCGCAGGGCAAAGTAGCGGCCAACGGTGTGATGCTCGCCGACGAGGTGCTGGCCAAACACGACGAGAATTACATGCCGCCGGAAGCGGCCGATGCCTTGAAAAAGGCAAAAGCAGAGAACGCGGCCGATAAGGCTGCGGCCGCCATCGAGGCAAAAGCGTCAGTCGCTGTTCCGGTTGCCAAATAATTTACTGGGGGTTCCGACATGATTCCAGAACTTGGTCATTTTTCATTAATCATCGCGCTGTTTTTGGCGCTTGCCCTGGGTGTGCTGCCGATCCTCGGTGCCGCCCGCAATAACTCGGCATTGATGGGCCTTGCGCGCCCCTTGGCGTTCGGGCAATTCGTATTCATCGTGCTGGCTTTTGCAACCCTTGCCAATGCATTTCTGCACAATGATTTTTCCGTGTTGTATGTCGCAGAACATTCCAATTCGCAATTGCCGCTGCATTACCGGTTTGCCGCGATATGGGGCGGCCATGAAGGCTCGCTGCTGCTTTGGGTGACCATATTGTCGGTGTGGACCGCGGCCGTCGCCACATTCAGCAGGCACTTGCCGGAAGAGATGGTCGCGCGCGTACTGGGCGTGATGGGATTGATCGCGGTGGGTTTCATCCTGTTCATGCTGCTTACCTCGAATCCTTTCGACCGCCTGTTGCCTGCTGCGGCCGACGGCCAGGAACTGAATCCGTTGCTGCAGGACCCTGGATTGGTGATCCATCCGCCGATGCTGTACATGGGCTATGTGGGATTCTCGGTCGCATTCGCATTCGCCATTGCCGCTCTGATGGGGGGGAAACTGGATGCCACCTGGGCGCGCTGGTCGCGTCCCTGGACCACCGTGGCATGGACCTTCCTGACCTGCGGCGTGATGCTGGGCAGCTGGTGGGCATACTATGAACTCGGCTGGGGCGGCTGGTGGTTCTGGGATCCGGTAGAAAACGCTTCTTTCATGCCCTGGCTGGTGGGCACGGCGCTGATCCATTCGCTGGCCGTCACCGAAAAGCGCGGCGCGTTCAAGAGCTGGACGGTATTGCTGGCGATCGCCGCATTCTCCCTCAGCCTGCTGGGGACCTTCATGGTGCGTTCCGGCGTGCTGACTTCGGTACACTCGTTCGCGACCGATCCCAAGCGCGGGGTGTTCATTCTGGCGTTCCTCGCGATCGTGATCGGGTCTTCGCTGCTGTTGTTCGCCTGGCGCGCCCCCAGGATCGGGCTGGGCGGCAAGTTCGACATGATTTCCCGTGAATCGATGCTGCTGTCGAATAACGTATTGCTTTCCGTCGCGGCTGCCTCGGTATTCATCGGCACGCTTTACCCGCTGTTCATGGATGCGCTGGGCCTGGGCAAACTTTCGGTGGGCCCGCCCTATTTCGAGGCGGTGTTCGTTCCGCTGATGGCGCTGGCGGTGTTGATGATGGGCTTGGGCGCATTGGCGCGCTGGAAACAGTCCAGCGTACCTGAACTGGTCAAGCGCGTGCGCTGGGGATTCGTGGCTGCGGCCATACTCGCGGTGCTGCTGCCCTTCATCTTCCATCACTGGACACCGATGATCGCTTTCGGTCTGTTGCTCTCGTTCTGGGTGATCGCATCGCTGGTGGTCAGCCTGATACAACGCTGGGGCGGGCAGGGATCCTTCCTGCAGCGCGTGCGCAGTCAGAGTTTGAGCTATTACGGCATGCAATTTGCGCATCTCGGCGTCGCGGTGTTCATCATCGGCGTGACCGTGGTCAAGGGCTATGCAACCGAGCGCGACGTGCGCATGAATCAGGGCGATACGGTGAATGCGGGAGGCTACGAGTTCCGTTTCGACGGTGTACGCGATATAAGCGGCCCCAACTATCAGGCGAAGGAAGCGCAATTCACGGTCACCAAAGACGGCAAGCCGGTCAATGTGCTGCATCCGCAAAAGCGCATCTACAATGCGTCCGGAATGCCGATGACTGAAGCGGCCATCGACAAGACCCTGTTCCGCGATCTCTACGTTTCCATGGGTGAGCCGCTTGCGGATTCGGACGGCGCATGGGCGGTGCGCGTCTATTACAAGCCGTTTGTGGTCTGGATCTGGCTGGGATGCCTGTTGATGGCCTCGGGCGGAGTGATGGCCATCAGCGATCGGCGCTATCGTGTTCACAGCAGAAAAGCGAGACAGGCAAGCGTGGATAGCTTGCCCGCCGGCAGCGCAATGGCGACCGGGGGCAAAGCATCATGATGCGTTTCTGGCCATTTGTGGTGTTCGTGATATTGGCGGTCTTTCTGTATGTCGGCCTCAGTCTGAATCCGCATGAAGTGCCGTCGCCGCTGATCAACAAGCCGGCACCGGCCTTCACTTTGCCTCAGTTGCACGATCCTTCCAAGACATTCTCGTCCCAGGACATGAAGGGACAGGTATGGCTGCTCAACGTCTGGGCATCCTGGTGTGTATCCTGCCGGGAGGAGCATCCGGTGCTGATGGCGCTGGCACGCAAGAACATCGTCCCGGTCTATGGTCTGGATTACAAGGACAAGAACCCGGATGGAGAAGCGTGGCTGCGCAATGGCGGCAACCCATACACCTTGGTCGCCACGGATGCGGACGGCCGTGTCGGAATCGATTACGGCGTGTACGGTGTTCCGGAAACCTATGTGATCGACAAGCAGGGGGTGATCCGCTACAAGCAGATCGGCGCGATCACCCACGAAAACCTGCAGGGCAAAATTCTACCCTTGATAGCGGAGTTGCAAGCGAAATGAAATATCTATTGATAATACTGATCCCCTTGTTGCCGACCTTATCTTACGCCGGCGAGGCCAAAGACCTGGCCGAAGACCCGGTGCTGGAACAGCGCATGGTCAAATTGGCGGAGAATCTGCGCTGCCTGGTATGCCAGAACGAGTCGCTGGCCAGTTCTCGCTCTGATCTGGCCAAGGATCTGCGCCAGGAAGTGCGCGAAAAAATGAAGCAGGGCATGAGCGACAAGGAAATCGTCGATTTCCTGGTTTCGAAATACGGCGATTTCGTGCTGTTCGACCCGCCGATGAAGAGTTACACGATACTGCTCTGGTACGGCCCGTTTGCGTTGCTGCTGATCGGCCTGATCGGGCTGGTGGTCCAGCTGCGCAAACGCAAATCTGCAATTCCCGAAGCTCAACTGTCTGCGGAACAGGCGCAACGCGCCGCAGCGTTGCTTAACATTCCGAAAGACGCCCAAACATGATTTTATTCTGGATACTCTGCGCGGCCTTGTTGCTGGTCGCAGTGCTCATTGTCGCATTGCCGTTATGGCGCAAAGCCCCATCCGACGGCGAAGTGCTGAGAGATGAGGCAAATCTGGAGATACTCCGCGACCAGGCGACAGAACTTGAAGAAGACCTGCGCGACGGTTTGCTGACCCGGGAAGCCTACGAGCAGGGCAACAAGGAGTTGCAAACCCGCCTGATCGAAGAAGTCAAGATCACCGAACAGCCCACGGCAAGACCGCCGCGCAATCCTGCCCGGACGCTGGCGATCGCATTGGCGGTCGCGCTGCCGATATTCACCGTGCTGATCTATCTGGTCGTGGGGAATACCGATGCGCTGTATCCGCAGGAAGCGATCGTTGCGGACGCATCCGGCGTCGTCCATTCCGACGAAGCGCTGCAGAGCCTGGAAAAGAAAGTGAAGCGTCTATCCAAGGATCCGAACGACTGGTGGATGCTGGCGCGCACCTACACCGAATTGAAGCGTTATTCGGATGCAGCCGCGGCATATGATCACCTGGTCAAGATGGTGCCGAACGAGCCACAGCTCTGGGCAAATTATGCCGATGTCTATGCAATGGCGCATGGACAAACCCTGCAGAACGATGAAGTTACCAAAATGATCGCCAAGGCGTTGGAACTCGATCCAAACAACGTCACAGCGCTTGCGCTGTCGGGCTCCGCGGCCATGGAGCGCAAGGACTACGCCACCGCAATCACCCGCTGGCAAACGCTGATCGACCAGCTGGAGCCGGGTTCTCCCGATATCGAGGTATACCGTGGCGGTCTCAAGCAGGCAAGCATGCTGCTTGCCGCGGAACCGGGGGGCAAAGCCAAACTTGCGCAGCTGACGGCGGGCCAGGCAACTGAAAAAACGATCGCAAATTCTGCTTCGGCGATCACCGGCAAGGTTTCGCTGAGTCCTGCATTGGCCGGCAAAGTTGCTCCGACCGATACCGTATTCGTCCTCGCGCGCGCTGCCCAAGGCCCGAAGATGCCGCTGGCCGTGTTGCGCAAACAGGTCAAGGATCTGCCGTTGAAATTCACGCTGGACGACAGCATGGCGATGCGGCCGCAATTGAAACTGTCCGGTTTCGACCAGGTCGTGGTTGTGGCCCGCGTGTCGAAATCCGGAACACCCATGGCGCAATCCGGCGACCTGCAAGGACTGACCGGTACCATCAAGCCCGGCGCCAAGGGGTTGAAAGTGGTGATCGACACCGTGATGCCCTAGCATTCCGCAGTATCCCGTCTCGCGGCATCCGATCGCAGGATCGGATGCCGTTTTTGTTTGCGGAAAACCGTGGGCGCTGAAAGGTGCGCGGTGCTTGGCGATCGCATCCGGGCTACGGAGATGGCAGATAGAGCGAAGGATTATGCCGCGGCTCCTCCGTGGTTACTGCTTGTCCGATTTTTTCATCAGATACATATTCTCATCGGCCTCATGCAATGCCTGATCGACCGTCTTGTCCCTGCCTATGGAAGTGACATGGCCAATCGAGAGCGATATTGCCCAATTTTCCGATTTGAATTTCTTCTCGGCGACCGCCTTGATTCTGTCCACCAGAATGCCGCAGATGTAAGCATCGGTTTCCGGGAACAAGATCACGAACTCATCTCCGCCCAGACGCGCGGCAGTATCCACATTTCTGGAATTGTCCGTCAGTATCTCGGACACGGCTTTAAGGGCCTCGTCTCCAACATGATGCCCGTGGCTGTCATTCAGCGCCTTGAACTGGTCGATGTCGATAAACAGCAGGGAATAAGGGGTACCGGAACGTTCGCTGCGCAATTGTTCGGTTTCGAATCTTTCGGTGAATTCCAGGCGGTTGGCCAGATTGGTCAAGGTATCCTTGCGGGAATATTCCCTTTCCTTCCAGAGCTTGGTTACGACGCGCCCAAGAACCGTAAAGGTGACGCTGCGGGTAAAAACGTTCATCGCAAAAGCGCCCACGGGATAAGCCGGCCAGATGATGGCAGCTTCGGCGCCACTCCAGGCAACTGCGCAAATCACACCCACCAAAGTGGACGTCTGGGTGTCGGTACGCCGCATCGCTCGAATGGAGCCCAAACGGGCGGCTTGAATGACCGGCAGACAATACATTACGTCCAGAGAATAAAACGTATTGGCGAACCAGTAATCCAGATAGGTGATGATCGCGACTTCCGCCACAACCAGCAACAAACGCCAGACCAAATTCGTTTTGATTTCCATCTTGGTTAACTTCGCACTCTGAAATCGCCTGGTCGGGAAAATATTTGCTTACATTGTCTCGATGCCATGCCGGCCGGAATGATCAAGAATTGCATCTTATTTTCCTACAATGTCCGAACGGGCACCAGCTTGAAACGCCTGATGTCGATCAGGATATTCCGACATGCCAAATTGTAGGCGTAACTGTGATTTGCACCCGGGAGCAACGGGAAAAAGTTAACCCGCAGAACCAATACGGCTTGTGTAGATCTGGCTCCCCGACCTGGACTCGAACCAGGGACCTGCGGATTAACAGTCCGTCGCTCTACCGACTGAGCTATCAGGGAATGAAGAGATGCGGCCACGACACCGTGCGGCTTAGCCGACGGGTGCGGGAGTGGACGCATCGCACCTTCTCCCGCAAACGGCCGACTTCCGTCGGTAACGTGTCGAAGGTGCGCATGATAGTGATTTTGGCTTGACCGGTCAACCTCAATCGCCCAATTTGCGCGGCGTGGGACCCTCTTTGGGCGCATCCATATACCGGATTTGACGGCGTCAAATCGGTTCCGAAAATTCCGGGAGGTTCCCGGCCACCGCAAGAAAACAGTGCTGACCCCGGTTGGATGGACTTGGCGGGCATGGATTCGTAAAATCGGGATCAGAGGCGAAATTGACGAGAAGATCAGGGCGGTGAATAAATGCCATCCACCCCGGTTTGCGATAAAGAAGTGATTTGCTATCGTATTTGCAACACACTATCAGCTAGAATAGGTTATGGACAATAAAACGATTTTTGTCAAAACCAGCAAGGGTGAAGGCGAGATGCACGGCAGGACTTCGCATCTTCCGGACTCCCTTAAACGCGCCTTGCTGATGGTGGACGGAACGTCGACATTCAGCGAGATCAGCAAGCGCGCCGCACCCAGCATACGCGCCAGCCTTGGCGAAACGTTCGAAGAACTGGAAAAAGCCGGCTACATCCAGGATAAGGACAAGGTGGGGAAAACCCCAAAAATCGCCGTACCCCCAAAGATGTCCGTTCCCGGCAAGATGTCTGTGCCCTCCAAACCGGCCAAGCCTAACAAACAGGAGCCCGTCGACGACGAAGCCGGTGAGTTAGACTTCTTGACCGGGTTTCCGGTTACGCCTCCTGAAAAGCCCGCGATCGTGCCGGAAAACGCGAAAAGCCTGATGGAACAGGCCAAGGAAAAATCCAGCCAGCAATCCGAAACCGAGAAGATCAACGCGCAAAAGGAAGCCGAACACAAACTTCGCAAAGCGGAACAGGAAGCGGCCAGGAAACGCGAAGAGGCAGCGCGTCGCGCCAGGGAAGAGGCCGAATCCGCCCGTTTAAGAGCGGAGCAGGAAGCCAGAAGACTGCGCGAACAGGCCCGGGCTGACGCGTTGGCTTCCGGAAAGGATGCGAGCCGGCTTCTTGAAGAAGCCATCAAGGCGCAGCAGCAAGACGCCGAGGCCAAACGTTTGCAGGCAAAAGTGCAAGCCGGAAAGGGTCGCGAGGAAATCGAGCCCGCCAGATTGATTCCCGATCCGGATGCCCATAGCGAGGCTGCAATCAAGGGACGAGCAGACAACGAATCCTTGCGTTCGCTGGCTGAAGAGCAAGCCAGAAAGGAACGTGAAGAGCTGGAAGCGACCAAATTGAAGATCGAGCAAGAAGCCAAACAGCGTCTCGAGGCTGCACAACAGGAACGGGAACGGGCCGAAGCTGCGCGCATAAAAGCGGAACAGGAAACCGCGCAAATTCTGCTCGAAATGGAAAAGGCCAAGCAGAAGGCCGAACAGGAAGCCAAAGCTCGTTTGGAGGCCGAGGCCAAAGCGCGCATCGAGGCGGAAGTAAAAGCGCGCATCGAGGCCGAAGCAAAAGCCCGACTGGAGGCTGAAGTTCGAGCGCGACTGGAAGCCGAGGCCGGAGAGATCGCGCGGATCAAAGCCGAAGAAGAAGCGGCAAAGGCCGAGCAGCTGGCGCGGCAGGAACGGGAAGCCGCTGCGCGCGAAGCCGCCGCACGGGCAGCCGAAGCGAGAGAGGCCGCCGCGCGGGCGGAAAAAAAGGCGTTCGAGGAAGCCCCGGCGTCCGGAGCAGCGGATTTTGCGTTCGATTCATTCCAGGTTGGCGAACCGCAGCCTACCGGGACGTCCAGGCCGGCACAGAGACCCGGTGCCGCAAATGAGGCGGCGAGGAGCAGGCGAGAGCAGGAGAAAAAACAGCGTGAAGAACAGGAGCGCATCGCGGCGGAAACGCTGGCCAGGGAAATAGCCGAGGCGGAAGAAAAATCAAAGGAAGAAGCCGATGCGCGAGCCAGGGAAATTGGCGAGGCCCAAGCCAAGGTTTGGGCCGAAGCCGAGCAGCGTTCGCTTGAGACAGCCGCAAAGGCCAAACCGGAAAAGGCCGTTTATCAGTTCGAGTATACGCCTGCGGAAAGGCAAATCGAAAGACCGGTTCGCGCCACGCGGGCAAGGCGCAAGCCGTTCGCATGGGGCAAGCTGGTGGGGTTTGTACTCAAACTCGGTGTTGCGCTGCTGGCCCTGCTGGCCATCGCGCTATACATCCTCCCCTTTGTGTTGCCCATGCGGGACTATATGCCCAAAGTCCAGCAGCTACTCTCGGCCAGATTGCATCAGCCGGTCCATCTCGGAAATTTGTCCGGGCGCATATTGCCGTTGCCGCGCCTCGATCTGGGCGAGATCTATATCGGCGATGCGAAACAATTTCAGGCAGCGGATGCGCAGATCAATTTTGATCTGGCGGGACTGTTCATCGATGAAAAACCGGTCAGCAGCGTCGAGTTCCACGGCGTAAAGATCAGGGGCCCCTGGGTGACGAATGTTGCCGGCTGGTTGCAGCAACTGGCCAGCCAGGAACAATATCCGGTCAGCCGCATGGTGTTCAACCAGGCTGTGATCGATGCGGACGCTTTCCAGTTGACCGGCGTGGATGGCAGCCTGGATTTCGATCCCGCCGGAAAATTCACCAGGGCCGATCTGCGCTCGGAGGGCGGCAAATACATGCTGGAATTGATTGCATCCCCGGGCAACCGATTCCAGACCACGATCACGGTACGCAATAGCGCGCTGCCGCTGCTTCCGAACTGGTCTTTCGATGAACTGGTTGCAAAAGGCGAGTTAAGCAGCGACTCACTGCTCATCAAGCATTTCGATGCCAGGATCCTGAACGGGGCCTTACAGGGAAATGCGACCCTCAATTGGCGTTCCGGGTGGATCGTCCAGGGATCGCTGAATGCAAAAGCGCTCGCCTTGAAAGACATCGACAAATTGCTGGATTGCAAAATCGACGGGGATGCGCACTTCAAGATGTCCTCTGCAAATCTGGCCGGCCTTGCCGATTCCGCATCGCTGGACGGCAGCTTCAAATCCAGTGACGGCGTGATCAGCGGCATGGACATCGTGGAGACCGCGCGCAGGCACAGCAAGGAACACCTTCCGGGCGGCAGGACGCATTACGACACACTCTCCGGAAATATTTCGTTTGCCGACAACATCTATCGCTTCAGCCAGGTGAAAGTGGACGCCGGCGTGATGGACACAACCGCCGCATTCGAGGTGAACAAGCAACAATTGTCCGGGAAGATGAATGTCAAATTATCGATACAGGATGCTGCTGCGCCCGTTGTCCTGCAAATGGGCGGCGCGATCGACAGCCCGACGCTGGTTGCTCCCTGATTCCAATTCGCGTTGGAATATCATGCGTGCAAGGTCAGGCCAGTGCCTTGTGCATCCGCTCCAGCGCTTGGGGGTTGTGGCTTCGGCATGACGTGAACGTCAGCCTCCACCGAAACCTCAAGCAAGCGCTTTCGCCATCCGCTCCAGTGCTTTCCTGAGGTTTTCCATCGAGGTGGCGAAGGATAGACGGATGTAGCCTTCGCTTCCGAAGGCCGAGCCGGGCACCACGGCCACACCGGCTTCAGCCAGAAGATATTCCGACAGAGTGAGGTCGTTGGCTTCCCTGATTACGCCTTTCTTGTGCAAATTGGCGATGGCGCCGCCGGCATCCGGGAACGCGTAGAACGCGCCGCCGGCCATGATGCACTCCACGCCGGGGATCTTGTTCAACGCATCTACCACGAACTGATGACGTTCGCGGAACGCCTTCAGCATCGGCGCGATGCAGCCCTGGTCGCCGTTCAGCGCGGCCTCCGCGGCCACCTGCGAGATCGAAGTCGGGTTCGACGTGCTTTGCGATTGCACGTTCTCCATCGCGGTGATGATATGCTCCGGCCCGCCGGCGTAGCCGATGCGCCAGCCGGTCATCGCGTAGGCTTTGGAAACGCCGTTCAGCACCATCGTGCGCGGATACAGGTCCGGGCAGGCGTTCAGGATGTTGGCGAATTTCGCGTCGCTCAGCGCGATGTGTTCGTACATGTCGTCGGTGGCGATCAGGACATGCGGATGCTTGCGCAGCACCGCGCCCAAAGCTTTCAGGTCTTCCAGCGAGTACACCGCGCCGGACGGGTTGCTCGGGCTGTTGATCACCAGCATCCGGGTCCGCGGCGTGATCGCCGCTTCCAGTTGCACGGGCGTCATCTTGAATCCCTGCTCTATGCCCGCCTGCACGATCACCGGCTTGCCTTCCGCGATCAGCACGATATCCGGATAGGAGACCCAGTAGGGCGCGGGGATGATCACCTCGTCGCCGGGATTGATCACCGCGAGCGCGAGGTTGAAAAAGCTCTGCTTGCCGCCGCACGAGACCAGGATCTGTTTCGCGGTGTAATCCAGCCCGTTGTCGCGCTTGAATTTTGCGATCACCGCGGCTTTCAGCGACGGCGTGCCTCCCACCGCGGTGTACTTGGTGAAGCCCTTGTTGATCGCCGCGATCGCCGCGTCCTTGATATGCTGCGGCGTGTCGAAATCCGGTTCGCCTGCGCCCAGGCCGATGATGTCTTTTCCTTCAGCTTTCAGTTTTGCCGCGCGCGCGGTGACCGCGAGCGTGGGCGAGGGTTTGATGGCCTGTACGCGCTTCGAGAGTTCCAAGATATTTCCTCAGGGTTTATATAGTGGCGCGAATTATACCCGTGCAGGCGGAAGAATGGAGGATGCGAGGAACCGCGACGCAGCCGGTCCGGCCGCCTCGAAAATCTTGGCTGCAAGGCGCGGGATCTATTTGCTGTCTTCTTCAACCGCCATCTTGAGCATGTCGAAGATGTCCGGGATGGCCGAGGTGACCCGGTTCCAGTTCGGGATCAGCGGCGTGCCCATCGGGTTGTCCGTGAACGCCTTCGCGGCCAGCGCGATCGCATTGGTGAAGGTCTCCACTGCTTTGGCTTCCTCGTGCCGGTCGAAATCCAGCCCGTTGATCATCGCATCCGCCTCGTATTTCAACAGCGTGTCTTCCGCCTGCCGCAAATACGTGACCAGCAGCGAATTGAACAGGCCGTCCGAGAACACGGCCCCTTCCGAGGCGAGCGTGCGGAAGATCGATTTGCAGATGTCGACCGCCATCTTCATCAGGCCTTTCCCGGCATCGTCCGGGGAAAGCGCCTGGTGCTTGTGCTCATAGGTCGCGGCGATGTCCACCTGGCAAACGCGGCGCGGCGAATAGTTGCGATGCACTTCGGCAAGCGAGCCGACCTCGAGGCCCCAGTCCCACGGGATGCGGTTGACGCGACCGGCCTGGATCGCGCGCACCACGTGGCCGATGGTCGGCGCGTTGTTGAAGCTGGGGATGCCGACGATGATGTCGGTATCCCCGATACGCTCGAGTTGTTCGCGAATCTCGGCTCGAAAGGCGGCGGTCTTCATTGCCGTTTATCCTCCTGCGTATACTAGGTGGCTTGCCTAGACGGTTGCTCCTATTTGCTCAATAACACGATCTGTATATCCATCACATTGGTTCCGGTTGGTCCGGTCTTGAAGTGGCTGTGCGCGCCGGACACGCTGTCGAACTGCTGGAAGAACGAGTAGGAATCGTTGTCGGCCAGAAACGGCAGCGGATCGATCCCCAACTCCCTCGCTTGGGAGATGGTGTCGCCGTCGACCATCGCGCCCGCGGCATCGGTCGGGCCGTCGGTGCCGTCGGTGCCCGCCGACAGCATCGCCGCACCTTCGAGGCCATCGATCGCCAGCGCAAAGACCAGCGCGAATTCCTGGTTCCTGCCGCCTTTGCCGGTGCCGCGCACCGTGACGGTGGTCTCGCCTCCGCACAGCAGGCAACGCCGTTCGTCCGCCTGCATCGATGCCATTTCGTCAAGAGCGGTCTGCGCGAGATAGCGAGCGGCATCGCTCGCATCGCCTTGCAGTGTATCGGAAATCGTCTTCGGGGTGAACCCGAGCTGTGCGGCTCTTTGTTCTGCAGCGATCAAGGCCTGGCGTATGCTCGCAACGATCACGTTGCGCGTCCCGGCCAGGCACACATCGTTCGCCTTCACCGTCTCCGGCGCCTGGCCAGCGATGCCGCGCTGCAGATAGTCTTGCACGCGCGGCGGCAACTTGTTCTGCAAACCGAATCTCCCAATCACCGCCCAGGCTTCGGCGAAAGTCGAGTTGTCGGGTGCCGTGGGCCCGGAAGCGATCACGTCGAGCGGGTCGCCGATCACATCGGATACGATCAGCGTCACCAGCTGCGCCGGGAAGGCCGCCTGCGCCAGCCCGCCGCCTTTTACCCGCGACAGATGCTTGCGCACCGCGTTTAGTTCGAAAATATTCGCGCCCGCGTTCAGCAGCAGCCGGGTCGTTTCCTGCATGTCCTGCAGTGCGATGCCTTCGACCGGGGCGATCAGCAGCGCGGAGGCGCCTCCCGAGATCAGGCCGATCACCAGCGTCCTTTCGTCGGCGGCGCGCGCCATGCTGAGTATGCGCTGCGTGCCCATGATCCCGGCCTCGTTCGGCACCGGATGCGAGGCTTCCACCTGATCGATGATATCCAGCGGTGCCGTATGTCCGTCCTTGACGACAATCAATCCGGCGGCGATCCGGTCGCCGAGCAGCGACTCGACCGCCATGGCCATGCGCGCCGTGGCTTTGCCCGCGCCGACCACGATGATGCGCTCGAATGCCGCAAGGTCGTATTCCGCATCCGCAACATGCAACCGGTTCTGCTCGACGCTCACCGCCTTGAGCACGGCGTTGTACGGATCGGACGCTGCGAGCGCGGCATTGAAGATATCTACAAGGTGTTGCCGCTCTGCGATCTCGCGCATCCGCTCCCCGGCGTTTCGTCCGATCAATTTCAGCACGGCTTCATTCCAGCCTGCGGGGCCGGGAAGTTCGGTCTTCATCAGTTTGGGGATGGCGACGCGCGTATCGAAACTGCCATCGTCGTGCCGGACCAATACCGGTGTATCCGCGGCTTCCAGCATGGCCAGATCGTTCAGGCTGTCGCCCAGCGCGATGCTTGCGACTTCGCCGTATTGCTGCCGGTAGAGCGCGATCAGCATGCCGACCGCGCGGCCCTTGTCGTGCCTGCCCATGATGTGGAAGATGCGGCCCTGGGTCCAATTCAATCCGGCCGCCTCGATCGCGCGCAAAAAGTATTCATCGGTCTTGCCATCGAACACGAAAGCCTCGTCGAAATCGCGCTGCCTGGCCAATACCGCCTCGCTTTCGGGCAGGCCGGTCAGGGCCGCGATTTCGGCGATCGTCATGTCCGCAAACCCGCGCACCATTGCATGCAGTTGTTCGCGCAGGCGCACGAAATGTTCCCTGATCTCCGCGTAGGGTGTGCCCAGCCGGATCAGCTGGTATCCGTCCGACTTTTCCGCCGCAAACGGGAATGAAAAATATCCGCGCGGTATGAAGATCCCGCCGCCGTTCTCGGCGATGAAGGGATGAACGTTGGCCAGCCGCCTGCAGTACACCTCCAGTTCCGCGCGGGTCTTGCTCGAACACAGGACCAGCGGGGTTCCGCTCGCTGCGACCTTGCCCAGAGCGGGCAGGGCCGCGGCATGGGAATAGCTGGCCGCATCCAGCAGCGTCCCATCCAGGTCGGTGAAGATGACAGTTTTTTTCATATGCCCTTCAGAATAGCAGAAGGTAGAATCCGTTACCGAACAACATATCAGGCAGAAAGAAATGATCGGATTGTTACAGCGCGTCATCGAGGCCAGCGTGACCGTGGAAGGCCGCGTCGCCGGACAGATCGGCCGCGGCCTGCTGGTGCTGGTCGGCGTCGAGAAGCAGGACGACGAAGCGTGCGCGCAGCGCCTGCTCGAACGCCTGCTGGGCTACCGCGTCTTTCCAGATCAACAGGGCAGGATGAACCTTTCGCTCGGCGACATCGGCGGCGACCTGCTGCTGGTGCCGCAATTCACGCTCGCCGCGGACACGCACAAGGGCGCTCGCCCCAGCTTCTCTTCTGCCGCTACACCGCAGCGCGGCGCGGAATTGTTCGATTACTTGGTGAAGATCGCCCGCGAAAAACATGCAACGGTGGAGACCGGAGAATTCGGCGCCGACATGAAAGTGAGCCTCGTCAACGACGGTCCGGTGACGTTCTGGCTGCAGGTCGGGAATCATTGAGCCGTTCGGCAGGTCATTCCCTGCAGCTGGATACCGGCGCAAAAAAACAGGGGCGGTTGCCCGCCCCCGGTGTGGACGCTGTTGATTTGGTTGCCGCGCTACGGCGGCAACGTGGTCGCGGTTTGCTAGAGGACTCCGCCGAAGCCGCCCATCGCCAAGGTGGCGATGGTCAGCGACGAGATGCTGATCCATCCGATATTGCTGATCAACGCGCCATCCTCAACGAAATGCTTCTTATCGCTCTTCATATTCGTGTCGATCTTTTCCAGTTCTGCGCGCAAAGCCTTCAGTTTTTCTTGTTGTATGGCATTGAGCAGTTTGGTATCTGAAGTGTGTTCCATGCTAGCGACCTCCCATCGATATGTTATAGGCGGAACAGGATGATCCTGAGCTTCAGCCTGTTCCGTCCGGTATGAAACTGCGAAACATTGCGTTAGCGACGGTTTCCCGAAGGTATTTCCCGTTACTCCAGCGCGATGAGATTCGTCGCGACATTTTGGATCGGCGCGCCGTGTTGCGCGAGGATGCTTTTTTGCATTTCGATGAATGCCTTGTTCGCACGCGCATATTCATTGGATGCCTGTTCGACCGCGAGGTAGTCCTGCGTGGTCGGGTAGTGCTTCACCACGGCAGATTTCAATTCGTGCCATTTCTTGTAAGCATTGGCCGCCGCGTAGCGTTTTGTGGTCAGCTCATGCTCCCGGTCCGCGGCAAGAGTGACGATTTGCGCGTACTTGTAGCCTTCCGCGCCAAGCTGCTTGCCGGCATTCAATTGAACCCTTTCCTCCAGGCTGGCAGGAGTTGTAGTATCGGCTAACGCGGAAAATGACAGAAGCGACAACAGCACCGTGTTTGCCGTGGCAAAAATAGCGACTTTTCCCTTTTTCATATTGAATCTCCTTTATGATATTTGTGGATGAGATACGGATATACGGTGTCAGCCCTGCATCATGCGATGCTCTTCCCGTCCACTGTGCGGATACGAAGTGCCATAATCTGGCCCTCCGTCAAGGTGATCCGGCAGCGGTGAGCGTCGTCCGGTTCAAGCCGGTTTGCGCTTGAGCGGTTTTATGCAAAACTGTCACAAAATAAATAGTAGGCCCGCTTCCTTACGCCAACCTGAATGAATAGACAAGATGCGCGTTCTTATCGTTGAAGACGATCCCCTGCTGGCGGATGTCCTGTTCCATGCGTTTCGCAAGCCCGGGTACACGGTTACGCACGAGAACAATGGCAAGCGGGCCGACCATTTGCTGGCCGCGCACGAATTCGACGTGGTCATACTGGATATGGGTCTGCCGGATCTGGATGGGGCCGAGATTCTTCGCCGCCTGCGCCACCGCAAGAATAATGTGCCAGTGCTGATTCTCACCGCCCGCGATGAGGTGCAGGATCGGGTAAAGGGACTGGACATGGGTGCGGATGACTACCTGACCAAACCGTTCGATATTCATGAACTGGAAGCGCGGGTACGGTCGCTGATCCGGCGGGGTCACTCTGCCAGATCAGCGCAGTTGCAGGTTGGTTCGCTTTGCCTGGATACGGTGGGCCATCTTGCAACCTTGAATGGAAAAAATCTGGATTTGTCGGCGCGCGAGCTGAAGGTGCTGGAAATACTGGTGCTTCGCGCCGGCCGCGTCGTCAGCAAGGAACAATTGTGCGAGCAGCTTTCCGGCCTGGGAGAACTGGTGAGCGACAATGCCATCGAGGTATACGTGTATCGCCTGCGCAAACATCTCAAACCGGGGGGCATCCATATTCGTACCCTGCGCGGCCTGGGCTACATGCTGGAAAATGACTGATTCTTGTCCACGCTTGAATCCTGTGACTGCCGCAGCCATAGCGAACCTGGCGGTTCTTTCCTGATATTCCGGCTGCACACTTGAAAAAAGCCGACGGCCAGTCGGCTTTTTCCTGGTCTTTTGCAAAATCTGCCTTGAACATCCGTACGTATGCGCGCAGAAAACCCTCCTTGTCGGCATGGCGAACAATGTCCTGCGTTTACCGGTAAAATATCCGGCTGACCATGAACATCCTTACCTTCCCGAACAGTCCCTACATCCTGCACCAGCCGTTCGAGCCGGCGGGCGACCAGCCCGAGGCGATCGCGCAGTTGGTCGAGGGCATACGCGACGGGCTGTCGTTCCAGACGCTGCTCGGCGTGACCGGCTCGGGAAAGACCTTCACGATGGCCAACGTGATCGCGCAGCTCGGCCGCCCGGCGATCGTGATGGCGCCGAACAAGACACTGGCGGCGCAGCTGTATTCCGAGTTCCGCGATTTCCTGCCGGAGAACGCGGTGGAGTATTTCGTCTCCTATTACGACTACTACCAGCCCGAGGCCTACGTGCCGTCGCGCGACGTGTATATCGAAAAGGATTCCAGCATCAACGAGCAGATCGAGCAGATGCGTTTGTCCGCGACCAAGGCGCTGCTCGAGCGCGAGGACGCGGTGATCGTCGCGACGGTCTCGTGCATTTACGGCATCGGCGACCCGGTGGATTACCACGGCATGATTCTGCACCTGCGCCACAACGAGAAGATGCACCAGCGCGACGTGATCAAGCGCCTGATCGAGATGCAGTACCAGCGCAACGAACTCGATTTTGCGCGCGGTACGTTCCGCGTGCGCGGTGAGGTGATCGACATCTTCCCGGCGGAGAGCAGCGAGAACGCGTTGCGCGTGACGCTGTTCGACGACGAGGTGGAAACCCTGTCGCTGTTTGATCCGCTCACAGGCCATATCCTGCACAAGGTGCCGCGCTATACGGTCTATCCGTCCAGCCATTACGTCACGCCGCGCAGCACCGTGCTGGATGCGATCGAGACCATCAAGGTCGAGCTGGCCGAGCGCATCGCGTTCTTCCAGCGCGAGAACAAGCTGGTCGAGGCGCAGCGCATAGAGCAGCGCACCCGCCACGACCTCGAGATGCTCAACGAGATCGGCTTCTGCAAGGGCATCGAGAACTACTCACGCCACCTGTCCGGGCGCAAGCCGGGCGAGCCGCCGCCGACGCTGATCGATTACCTGCCGCCGAACGCGCTGATGTTCATCGACGAGAGCCACGTCACCATCCCGCAGATCGGCGGCATGTACAAGGGCGACCGCGCCAGAAAGGAAAATCTCGTGGACTACGGCTTCCGCCTGCCATCGGCGCTGGACAACCGGCCGCTGCGCTTCGACGAATTCGAAAAGGTGATGCGCCAGACCGTGTTCATTTCCGCGACGCCCGCAGTGTACGAAGCCGAACACACCGGGCAGGTGGTCGAGCAGGTGGTGCGCCCCACCGGGCTGGTCGATCCGCAGATCGAGGTGCGTCCCGCGACCCACCAGGTCGACGACCTGATGTCCGAGGTCAACCTGCGCGTGAAGGCCGGCGAGCGCGTGCTGGTCACCACGCTGACCAAACGCATGGCCGAGCAGCTTACCGAATATTTTTCCGAGCACGGCATCAAGGTGCGCTACCTGCATTCCGACGTCGAGACGGTGGAGCGCGTCGAGATCATCCGCGACCTGCGGCTGGGCCAGTTCGACGTGCTGGTCGGCATCAATCTGCTGCGCGAAGGGCTGGACATCCCCGAAGTGTCGCTGGTCGCGATACTCGATGCCGACAAGGAAGGCTTTTTGCGCTCCGAGCGCTCGCTGATCCAGACCATAGGCCGCGCCGCGCGCCACATCAACGGCAGGGCGATCCTCTACGCGGACCGGATCACCGACTCGATGAAGCGCGCGATCGACGAGACCGAGCGCCGCCGCACCAAGCAGGTCGCGTACAACTTCGCGCACGACATCACGCCGATCGGCGTGCAGAAGCGCATCAAGGACATCATCGAGGGCATGTACGAACCGGAGACCGCGCGCGAGCAGTTCAAAGCCGCGCAGGAACAGGCGAAATACCTGGCGATGAGCGAGAAGGAGGTCGCGAAAGAGATCAAGCGGCTGGAAAAGGAAATGCTCAATGCCGCGAAGAACCTGGAGTTCGAGCAGGCTGCCGCGCTGCGCGACGAACTGAAAAAGCTGCGCGACAGCGTGCTGATCTCGCCGTTGTGAGACTCTCTGCAGGAGCGGGCGTCGTCCGCGTCGAACCCGCTCCCCCATGCGATCTTGATCAGATCACATCTTGTTTTTGCCCCTCGGCTTGTCCATTTCCGCCTTGCAGGAAGGGGACAATTCATCCTCATGCTGTTTGAGACATTGAAGGATTTTGCCGCCGCCCGGTTTCATACCTTTGCAAAGTGCTTTTGCGTCATCCCTGCAAGCTTCCTTCAATTCCTTGGCCTTCTTTTTTGCCTTCGCGATGTTTTGCTTGCAGGCAGGCGATAATTCGCTTGCATGCTCCTTCAGGCATTTCGCTATTGCCCCGCCGCCCGGTTGCACGCCAGGGCAAAGCTTGGCTGCGTCATCGGCGCAGGGTTTGGAAGCTTGAGCGGCCGAGGCACCCGTAGCGATGGCCAGACAGAACACCCCGGCAAGCACGGCGAGCCATTTCATCGGAGCGCCGGATTGCGCAGTCATGTGATTCATAATCATTACTCCTTTTCGGTGGTTGAAAGAAACACGGGAAATTGTTCAAGAGATGTTGCCTGGGATTAACGCGGTTATAGCGAGGTCCGATGACAAGTATTTCCGCTCGCGTGCGACAGCCTTATTACCGCCAGCCTGCGAAAGCGTTAAACTAACGGCATCCTGCGGGTCTACCCGGAAACCAATTTGAGTTAGCCGGCCTGCAATACAAGGCCCATATGGTACGTCGCAAAGATTACATAGTTATGAAAAAAGGCAATCCACGATGACCCCCGCCGTGCAAAATATTCTGATCGCCAACGTCGTCTGTTTCATGCTGCAATCCGTTGCCGGTAACGAACTGGTCTCCAGCCTCGCGCTTTGGCCGATGAACGGACCGTTCATGCCCTGGCAACTGGTGACCTATGCGTTCCTGCATGGCAGCGTCATGCACATCGCGTTCAACATGTATGGACTGTGGATGTTCGGCCGTGAACTGGAAGTCCTGCTGGGACGCAAGGTGTTCTATCAGCTGTATTTCGCCAGCGTCGTGTCGGCCGGGATATTGCAGGTGCTGGTCACCACGATGACGGGCGGCATGTATCCCACCGTGGGCGCTTCCGGCGGCGTGTTCGGGATATTGCTCGCGTATGCGATGTTCTTCCCGAACCGCGTCATCATGCTGCTGCTCCCGCCGGTCGCATTGCCGGCGCGCGCGTTCGTGTTTCTCTATGCCGCCATCGAACTGTTCCTCGGCGTCACCGGGACGCAGGCGGGTGTGGCGCACTTTGCGCATCTCGGCGGCATGATCGGCGCGTATCTGGTCATCCGCCACCGCAGCAGGGGCCGTCGGCGGTAATTGAATTGATTCCCTAGGCAGGACCGTTAAACGTTACATGTTGTGACCGATGCAACTGCTTCAGATAATGCAGCGTCTGCATCTCGGTCAAACGGCTGGCCGTACGGGAAAATTCGCCGGACGCCATGTCATCGGAGAACACATCCTCCAGCGGCACCGCCGAGCTCGCCACCAGCCGCACATGATTGTCGTAAAACACATCGATCAGCCAGACAAAGCGCCGCGCCTCGTCGGCGAAATCAACCGTTAATTGAGGGACGTGTGACACGAACACCGTGGGGAAGCGGTGGGCGATCTCCAGGTAATCGGGCTGCGAGTGCGCGCCGCCGCACAATTCCTTGAAATCGAACCACACCACATTGTGCGCGATCCATTTCACCGGGATCTTGCGGCCCAGCACCTCGGCATGCGCCTCGTCGCGCCGCGTTTGCCCGGCGATCTTGTCGAACAGCACCGCCATGCGTTCTTCGTTGGCGGCAGCGCCCTCGGCATCGTGCGCCGCCAGGAACAGTGGTTCGCGCGTCATCGCGCGCAAACGGTAGTCGTTGCCGCTTTCGATGTGCATCACCTTCATCTCGCGTTTGATCAACTCGATCACCGGCAGGAAGTTCCGCCGCTGCAAACCGTGCGCGTATAGCTCATCGGGCGGAATGTTCGAAGTGGTCATCAGCACCACGCCGCGCTCGAACAGCGCCGTCATCAGCCGTCCCAGTATCATCGCATCGGCGATATCATCGACGTGGAATTCGTCCAGGCACAGCACGCGGGTGGATCTTTCGATGTTGTCGGCCAGCGCGATCAGCGGATCGTCCGCGCCGGCCAGTGCCTTCATCTCGCGATGCACCTCGGCCATGAAATTGTGAAAGTGGATGCGGCGCTTGCGGCGATACGGCAGGCAGGCATAGAACGCATCCATCAGGAAGGTCTTGCCGCGCCCGACCCCGCCCCACAGATACAGCCCCTTGGGCACCTCCGGGCTGAGCAGGCTGCGCCCGAGGAACTGGTTGCGTTTGGATTTGAAATCCACCAGTTGATGCCACAGCACATCCAGTTCGGCGATCGCCGCCGCCTGCGCGGCATCATGGACGAAATCCGGCACGGCGCTGGCGGCCTGATACCAGGCCTTGGGGCTCATGCTGCTATCCGCGTGCTGCGTTTTGCTGTGTGGCGGCATATTGTCGCTTGCACCTTGTGCCTTGATTCTTGTACCTGCGTGGCCGTCTGTAATCATTGGCGGAAAAGAGTGGGAGTCGAACCCACCAAGAACCGACTGACGGCCCTTGCCAGATTTGAAGTCTGGCCGCCCCACCGGGGAACGACTCTCTTCCAAACTGCTGAGTCAAACTTTCGAGCTGCTGCATACAAATACTACCCCAAACCCCTCAACGCAGGTAATGCGCGTCGCCTGCGCGCCGGGTGAGGGCGCAGGCGTCGAAAAACTCCAGTATCTGGATCGCCAGTTTGCGTCCGGTGCCGATCCGGTCGCGGAACAGCGCCGCGGTGATCTTGCCATCCGGTTGACCGGCTGCGATCTCGCGCAGGATCGTTTCGAACTGCTGTACCGCCTGTGGCATGAAATAGTGATCGTGCGCCACACGGTACACTTCTCCCATCGTTGCCAGTTGCTGCAACAGCAAACGCATGCGCGTCTCGCTCACTTTCAATGTGTTGGCCAGATCGCGCACCCGGGGCGGCTGGAATGGCTGATCCAGCAACAGCGGCGCCACCTTGTGCCAGACGGCCTGATCCGCGGCGGCAAGGGTGATGCGATGCTCCGGCAAATGCAGCCAGGGTCCGCTTTGCGCGATGCGCCCTTGGTTGCGCAATGCGGCGAGCAGGCTGGCAAAGGCGGCGTGCGTCAGTCGCGGCGCGGCGATCTTGCGCAAGCGGTTTGCGTCCGGCCCGAGCAGGTCGGGCGATTGCGCGTGCATCGCGGCCAGGCTATCCAGTACGGCCTGCCGCAACGTTTCCCAAGTCTGGGCCGGAAAGGCCGTGCCGTCGACCACGACCATGGGCACATCGCGGCTCAATCTTTCGAATTCAGCCGGGCTGAGGTTGCACGACAATGCAAAACGATGCAGGGCTATGCCGGTTGGCGTGGCCTCGAGCATGCCTTGCAGCGCTGCCTGAACGGTGGGGCGCTCAAGTGCGGCCAGCACGGCCAAGCGTTCGGGCGTGCGGCGCTTGCGTTCCGGAGGGAACGGATCGAGCACGTGCCCGCCGCCGACGGTGCGGCTGGCGGACTGGTCGCGCAGGATGAAGCGGTCGCCGCGCAATGCGCCGATGGTGCGGTCGAGCACGATCTGCGCGAGGCCGCTGGCCCCCGGTTCGAGCTTGTCCTGTTCCAGCAGCGCGACGCGCGCCATCACATCCGCCGCGCCCAGATGGAAATGCACCGGCGACCAGTGGCGCAACGGTTTGTCTGCGCCGGCCAGCAAGTGCAGCCGAACATCGAGGCGTTGCGTCGGTCCATGCGCGGGTTCGGCGAGGATCCAGTCGCCGCGCCGCACATCCTGCTTGTCGAAATCCGTTCCCGCCAAATTAAGCGCGCAGCGCTGGCCGGCCAAGCCGATCTCGGACTGCCGATTCTGCGCGTGGATGCTGCGCACCCTGATTGCAATTCCGGCAGGCGACAACAGCATTTGGTCGCCCACGCGTACCGCGCCGGAGAACACCGTTCCGGTCACCACCGTGCCGGTACCGGCCAGCGTGAAACAACGATCCACCGCCAAACGAAAATTTTCGGCATCGGGCCTGCCTGCTTCGCGGCGAACCGGCAATGCAGACGCGGCTTGCTCCAGGTGATGCCGCAGCGCATCCACGCCCGCGCCGCTCACGGCCGAAAGCGGAAAGACCGGGCTGCCTTCGAGTGCGGTTCCGCGCAGCAGCGTTTCGATCTCGGCCGTCACGGCCGCAACGCGCTCCGGCGCGACGCGGTCTGTCTTGGTCAGCGCGATCGCACCGCGATTCAGCCCCAGCAGGTCTAGGATCGCGAGATGCTCGCGGGTCTGCGGCATAGTGCCGTCGTCGGCGGCCACCACCAGCAACACGAAATCGATGCCGGTCGCACCCGCCAGCATGTTGTGCACCAGCTTCTCATGCCCCGGCACATCGATGAATCCCAGCACCTCGCCATTGGGCAAAGGCGTATACGCATAGCCCAGGTCGAGCGTGATGCCGCGTTCCTTCTCTTCCTTGAGACGGTCGGCATCCACGCCGGTCAGCGCCTTTACCAGCGAAGTCTTGCCGTGGTCGATGTGCCCTGCGGTGCCGACGATCACGGCGCGACGTTCAATTCCGCAAGTTGAGAGATGAAGCCGGCCTCGTCGTCGAGACAGCGCAGGTCCAGAACCAGGGCGCCATCCTCGATGCGGCCGATCACCGGCACCGGCAATGCGCGCAGCGCGGCGGCGAGTTTCTCCAGCGCCGTTCCTTCGCCGCGTCCCTTTTTGACCGGACGGATCGCGATGCCATGGCTGTCCAAGCGTTCCACCGGCAGCGAACCGCTGCCGATCTGGCTGGCGCAGTCGCACACCGTTGCGCTGTAGTAGTCGGCAAGTTTGTTTTGCAGTGGTTGCAACACGCGCGCGGCAACCGCCTTGATGTCATCCGCCGATCGCGTCAACAGACGCAATGTGGGCAATCGCTCAGCCAAGCGGTCGGGATCGCGATACAGCCGCAGGATGGCTTCGAGCGCCGCGATCGTCATCTTGTCCAGGCGCAGCGCGCGCTTCAGCGGATTCTTCTTGATCTTCTTGATCAACTCGCGCCGCCCGACGATGATGCCCGCCTGCGGACCGCCGAGCAGTTTGTCGCCGCTGAACGTGACCAGATCGATGCCGGCCGCCTGCGCTTGCTGCGGCGTCGGCTCGACCGGAAGGCCCCAGCGTGCGAGGTCCACCAAAGTGCCGCTGCCCAGGTCCATCATGAATGGCAGATCATGCCGGTGCGCAAGCTGCGCTAGCTCCGCTTCTGCAGCGGCCGCGGTGAAACCGATGATCGCATAGTTGCTGGCGTGCACCTTGAGCAGCAGGGCGGTCTTGGACGTGATGGCCGCCTCGAAATCGTGCAGGTGGGTGCGGTTGGTCGTGCCCACTTCGATCAGGCGGCAACCGGCGCGAGCCATGATGTCGGGCACACGGAAAGCGCCGCCGATCTCGACCAGCTCGCCGCGCGAAACGATCACTTCCTTGCGCGCGGCCAGCGCATTGAGCGCAAGGAATACCGCCGCCGCATTGTTGTTGACGACGGTCGCGGCTTCGGCGCCGGTGAGCTGGCACAGCAAATCTTCCACGTGGGTATCGCGGTCGCCGCGTTCGCCGCTGGCTAGATCGAATTCCAGGTTGGACGGTCGGGTCAGTACATCCGTTACCGCCTGCACCGCTTCCTCGGGAAACAACGCGCGGCCCAGGTTGGTGTGCAGCACCGTACCGGTGAGATTGAATACCGGACGCAACGAGCGTTGCTCGCCGGCCTCCAGTTGATGGACGCACCGCGCGACCGCTTCTTCCTCGCTCAGCGAGACCTTGGCTGCGCCGATGCGCCAACCTGTCCGCGCTTCGTCCAGCACTGAACGCAGCTTTGCGACTGTGAGCGTCCGTCCAAAGCGCGCGATCACCGGCTGCATCGCAGACAGGTTGAGTACGCGATCCACGGAGGGTAGGGGTGAAGGTTCGCTCAAGACGGCTCCCGGTTGGAATCGGAGTCGGGCCATTATGAAGGCTGGTTGAAATCCCGGCAATGGGTGCTTCAAGACAATAGGGGCTAATTCCGGGAGTACCCGAACCCGCCTTGACCGGCGTGAAGAGCGCATGACGAAGCGCCATAACTTCTTTACCGGATTTTACCTTTGGTTAACGGCGCTTTACCCGGCTGCCTTCAATAATGCACTCATCGCAAATCGCGATACTTTTTAATTCAACCATACACAAAGGAGCATCAAAATGAACGACAAGATCAATGAAACTTCCAACCAAACGACCGATGAACATGACAGCACGTTCCAGGTCGCATTCGCATGGCTGACCACGTTGTCGGTATCCATCGCCGCGTGGGCGTACCTGTCTTGATAACCGGGTATCAAAGCAAAGCTGTCTCTAAAGGCGGCGTCTGAACATTCGCATCGGGATTTGGCTCTTGGATCTGAAGCAACGCAGGTTCCATGACGAGATTCCCGATGTCGAATCCCATAACGTGATCGAACGCAAAGCACACATGCATATGAAATTCTTCGGCAGAGTTCTGCACGTGATCATGATCACAGGTCTTTTGTCGCTCCTGCTCATCGTCGAGATCGCGGGATCATAAACATATTCGAAGAGTGTCGAAGCGGCCGAAACATATCCAATTTGGATATGCGTTTCGCAGATCGTGGAAGGATCGCAGCCGGTCAGTCAGGTTTGCCAGGCAGGATCAGTTCGACGCATAGTCCGCCGCTCTTCAGGTTTGAGGCCCGTATCGCGCCTCCGTGCGCTTCCATTACACGCCGTGCAATGGCCAGGCCCAAACCATGGCCGTCGGTCCTTTCTGCGCCATGACCGCGATAGAACGGCTCGAAGATCTTGTCCAATTCCTTTTCGGGAATGCCCGGTCCCTGGTCGCTGATGGACAACACCACCCTGGTCCCGTCCGCATCCAGGCCGATTCCCACCGAGACCTTGCTGTCCGCGGGCGTATGCCGGATCGCGTTGCGCAACACGTTTTCGATCGCGCTGTGCAGCAACTCGGCGTGTCCCTTCAGATGGGCTTTGCTGCTGCCCGTCAACTCCACCGTGTGGCCGGTCGGCTCCGCCTCGAAACGCGCATCCTCCACCACGTCGGTAACGAGTTCGTCCACGTTAATATCTTCGCGCATCGACATCACGCCCGCTTCCAGCCTGGAAATGGTCAGCAGTTCGCCCACCAGCTTGTCCATGCGCACGCCTTCACGCTCGATGCGGTCCAGGTAGCCTTCGAGTTTGTCCGGTTGTTGCCGCGTCAGCCCGATCGCGGCCTGCAGTCTGGCCAGAGGCGAGCGCAGCTCATGAGAGACGTCGTGCAGCAGCCGCCGCTGGCCATCCATCAGCGAGCGCAGGTGGTCGGCCATGATGTCGAAATGGTGGCCAAGATCGGCGAGCTCGTCGCGTCGCTTGCCCATGGTATGTTTGATCCTCACGTTAAGGTCGCCATTGGCCGTCGCTTCGAATGCCGAGCGCAGGTTGCGGATCGGCAGCGAAAAATACCGTGCAAGCAGCACCGCAAAGATCAGGCTGGCAATGATCGCGGCGATGATGGCCTGGACCGGGATGTGGAATTCATCCGGGGGTGGACGGCCACCGGAAACAGGACCGCCATTGGGCGAATTTTTGGGTAGCGGCAGGAACAATAGGTAGGTGTGTCCGTCCGCAGTCCTCGATTCTTTGATGCCGACATCCGCATGGGTTTTCAGGCAGGATCGAACCTGATCGAGCAATTTCGGCTGCAGATTGCGGCCGAGGAGTTCGTGGTTCTGTTCGTCCACCGCATAGACCATCGCCGTGCCCGGCTTGTTCAGCTGGTCGCGCAACGCGGCGACACCGCCGTCTTTCAGCGCGAGGGAAGCGGAATCCACCAGCACGGACGCCGCATAGCTCTGATCGATATCGAGCCTTTGCTTGTCGAAGGCGTTATGCTCCAGCCAGAACGAAGTCGCGACGCCCAAAATCGCAGCCAGCTGCGACAGCCAGATGAACGCGAAAAATTTCCAGAACAGTCTGCCCACGTCCTCACTCCTTGATGAACTGGTAGCCCTGGCGGAACACCGTCTGGACGCAGGACCGGCCATCGGCCAGCGTGCCCAGTTTGCGGCGCACGCTGCTCAGGTGGACATCGATGCTGCGGTCGAATCGCGCCAGCGGCCGGCCCAGCCCCAGTTCGGACAATTCATTCTTGCTGACCACCCGGCCGGCATTGCGCGCCAGAACCTCCAGCAGATTGAATTCGGTGCTGGTCAGTTCCAGCGGTTTGCCTTGCCATTCCGCGCGGCGCTGTTCCGGCCAGATCGTCAACAGGCCGACTGATATCGGCTGCGCGGACTTATCGCCGGCGTCCGCCGGTTGGGTGCGGCGCAGGATGGCGCGGATGCGCGCGACCAGTTCCCGCGGCGTGCACGGCTTGGGGATATAGTCGTCTGCACCGAGTTCCAGGCCGACGATGCGATCGATGTCGTCGCCCTTGGCCGTCAGCATCAGTACCGGCATGCGGCTGGTGGAACGGATATGCTTCAGCACTTCGATACCGCTCATCTGCGGCATCATCACGTCCAGCACGGCGACGTCGTGCTGTCCCGATAGTGCCTTGGCGATGCCTTCACGGCCGTCATGTGCGACGGTGACGTCAAACCCTTCCTGCTCCAGGTAATCCGTGAGCAGATCGGTCAGTTCGACATCATCATCGACCAGCAGAACTTTTGATTTGGACAATTGTTACGATCTCGAAAATTTAGTCACGGCATCATAACGAAGCCCTCGTGCATCGAACATACCCGAAGGGCCGGTTTTACCCGGTTTTACACACGCATCTGTCGTTGCCCGGCTGCTATCTGCGGGAAGGCCTGTTTTTCCCGGGATTTTGTTGCACGCAGCGTTGATTCGCGCGGTCGCGCGCATCTTTACAAAAATTTACCTGTCGTTAACCGCGCTTTACCTTGAAAGGACCAAGAATGCGTCCGTCGCAAGAGCCCATCCGGGCAGACGATCTTTATATTTTTAACCTAGCCAAATGAAAGGATAGACATCATGAACTTCTTGCAATCAGGCCAAAAGCACATCGCGTTAGTTGCATTTCTGACCCTGGCGCTTCCCATCATCGCGAATGCCCGTACATGGGGAGACGGCGACAGGGACCACCGCCACATGCGTCCGGTATCGGCGGAGATGTCCCATCACGAACATTGCGATGAGGATGGCGGGATGTACCCCATGGCACGCGGGCTGGATCTGAGCGAAAGCCAGCGGGACAAGATCTTTGCCATCAAGTACGCGCAGGGTCAGGCTTTATATGATCAGGACAAGATCGTGCGCAACGCGTACATCGACCTGCACAAGATGGCGACGTCCGACCAATATGTGGATGACAAGGCGGAGGCGATCAGCGATTCGCTTGCGAAAGCACGGGCGAAGATTGCCCTGATTCGTGCCCGGGAAGAGCATCAGATCTATGCATTGCTCACCGACGAGCAACGCAGGTTGCTGAGCTCCCGGCAGGCGGAGCAGTCACGGGGCAAGCCTGATTTCCCGCTGATACCGGGAAACAGAATGTGACGCCTGAAGCGGCTTATCCGGATATTGCGTTTAAAAAATGGTCATCGCCAGCACACCGGCGATGATTCCGGTGAGTGCAACGCCGGCGGCGATCACGAGACGGGTGCGCATGCTGAAGACGCGGCCGAGCATGGCCAGCGAGGGCAGGCTGGCGGCAGGCAGCGTCATGATCAGTGCTCCCGCCGGGCCCGCGCCCATGCCCAACGCAAACATCGCCTGCACGATGGGCACTTCCCCA
>Ga0335085_10002381_pt1 | contig 35335 bp, 31 predicted proteins | sample Lox_Sample_45_FD_206712 | JGI IMG/M metagenome (GOLD analysis project Ga0335085, IMG submission 206712) | Soil microbial communities from Loxahatchee National Wildlife Refuge, Florida, United States - Lox_Sample_4.5 | ecosystem: Environmental > Terrestrial > Soil > Wetlands | place: USA... | reverse complement strand
AACGCCGCTTCGAACGGGGAGACGAACTCACCGGGTGAGGGCGCCTCGAGGCGGCCCAAGATGGCGCGCGCTTCCTCCTCGTCGCCCGCGCGCGCGAGCGCGAAGCCCAGCGCGGATCGCGCGACGCCGGCCCCGTCGCTCACCGCGACCGTGCGCTCGAGCGCCGCGATCGCCGCGGGGAGATGTCCGCGCATCAGCTCCGCGCGTCCGAGGAAGTAATTCGCATACGGGAATCCGGGGTCGAGCTCGAGCGCGCCGTGGATCCGCCGCACCGCGTCGTCGTACCGGCGCGCGAAGAAGAGCGCCATGCCGATCGACGTGTTGATGACCGGCGAGAGGAGGTCGAGGCGCCGGGCGCGCTGCAACGCCTCGAGCGCCTCGTCGATGCGCCCGAGCGGCGCCAGACAATAGTTCGCGTACCACATCCACCCTGTCTGGTAGTGCGGCTTGAGGTCCAGCGCGCGCTGGAAATGCCGTTCGGCGATCGCCCAGTCGCGGTCGCACATCGCGGCCACCGCGCCCAGCGCGCCATGCGGCTCCGCACTCGTTGGATCGAGCGCCATCGCGCGGCTCGCGGCCTCGCGGATGCGCGGCACCACGTCGGCGGGGGGCACGACGCCGTACGCGAGCGCCGCAGCCAGCGTGTCCGCCTCCGCGGAGAACACCTCCGCGTACTCGGGCGCGATCTGCAACGCCGCACGGTAACACGCGAGCGCGCGCCGGAGACTCGCCGGGTCGCGCTTGTCGCGGAAGTGCCGGCCGAGCAGGTATTGCTCGTAGGCGGCGGTGGTGACGCTCGCCCGCGCCCCGAGCTTGGCGACCGCTCCGGCTCGCGTCAGTGGCACGAGTGTGAGATGCAGCGTCTGCACGATCGCGGCGGCGATCTCGTCCTGTACCGCGAAGATGTCCACGAGCTTGCGGTTGAATTGGCCGAGCCAGAGGTTCGAGCCGTCCTCCACCGTGATCAGGCTCGCCGAGACGCGCACGATGTCGCCTTCCGTGATGACCGTCCCTTCCACGACCGTCCGCACGCCGAGCCGCCGGCCCAGCTCGCAGATGTCGCCGGCGTAGCCCTTGAATCCCATCATCGTGGTGCGCGCGCACACGCGCAGGTCCTTGATGCGCGAGAGCGCGCCGATGATCGCCTCGGTCATCCCATCGGCGAAGTAGGTGTTATTCGGGTCGAGACTGATGTTCCTGAAGGGGAGCACCGCCACCGAGGGACCGGCATCGGCGGCGGGCGCAGTCGCCGGCCGGCCCTGCGCCGGCGCGGGCTCCGCGCGTGCGGCCGAGGGCGGCGGGGGTGCGGGCTCCGCGCGCGCCGCAGGCGGCGGCGAGGGCACGGGCTTCGTGCCCGCGCGCGCCTCGATCTCCCCCTTCCGGATGCGATCGGCGAGCGCGCTCACCTCTCCGTTCGGCTCGGACTCGAGCTCCTCGCGGACGAGCGTCGCGTGCACCCGGTAGGCATCGATCGCGCCCACGCGGTCCCCAGCCCAGGCGAGCACCGTCATGAGCTGGATGACCGCGGCGCTCGAGAAGCGGTCCTCCTGCGCGGCCCGCCGAGCGTGCACGGCGGCGCCGGCGAGATCTCCCGATTCCGCGGCGCTGCGGCTCAGCGTGAGCAGCGCATCCACGCACTGCTTCGCGAGCGCCGCCCGGCGCGCCTCCGCCCATCGCTCGAACTCGGGCGCTTTCGTGAGAGAGAATGCGTCGAGGAACGGCCCGCCATACTGCTGCACCGCGGCCGCGAGATCACGGCGTGCGAGTGCCTGACGGAAATCCGCCACATCGCTCGCGAGGAGCGCCGCGTTGAGTTGCAGCGCGGCCTGGCCTTCGAGCACGATGTCGCGCCCGAATGTGGCTCGGCCGCGCGTCAGCGCTTGGTCGAGATTGTGACGCGCGTCCTCCGGGTTCATGTCGGGCCAGAAGATGCCCATGAGCCGGTCGCGCGAAACGCCAGACTCCCCGTCGGTAGCGAGCACGACGAGTACGGCGAGCTGCTTCCGTTGGATCTCCTTGTCCACGGCCAGCTCACCGTCGCGCAATACCTTAAGTGCCCCGAACGTCTGCAATCGGAGCAAAGCGGCACCTGCCTCGAGGATCTGGGGGCGGTGTAAAGCGTACGGGCGCCCGGACGCGAGCGCAATGCGGGCGCGCATCGACGCGATGGACGCATGATTAGACGAATCTCACCAGATCGGAGCGTGGTGAGCACGGCGGCGCCTGCGCCATCGCCGACGAGGTCACGACACCGCTCGCACGGAGCGAGAGGAGTATTCGCATACGGCCTCCGAGGAAGGGGCGCCGCGATCCGGCGCCATGATCGTTCGGAGGCCAGTCTACGATGCCGCTCTCAACCCGGACTCAATCGGACATCGCGAAACGCCGCGCAGGGTGACCATCGCCGCCGAGCGTTCACTTCGCGCTGTCCGGCAGCGCCAGCTTGCCGTCGGACCACTTCCGCACCGGGATGAGGATCACCGTCATCTGCGCGTCGGGATCGAGGGCCGAACCATCGATGATCGTGCTGGTCACGCCGCTCACGCCCCACGTGGCCGCCGGGATCGCATGGTCGTAGAAGAACATCAGGTGCGGCATCCAGTGGGGTCGAGTGTCCGAGAGGTGCTGCTCCGGCGAGAGCATGAACGCCATCGCTCCCGGTGCAGGCACCGGGAACTCGTGCGAGGCGTATGCCTGCTTCGTGCGCACCGAGATCTCGTTCGGGCTCACCCCCGCCATGACCCACTCCGCGCGCTTGCGCATCTCTGGGAGCACGGTGCGGGTCGCCGGCGGATTCAGGCAGATCGGGCCGCGGAGGTTCACGTTCCATACCCCGGGACCGTGGATGTCGCCGTCGAACGAGTGCTGCACCATGCACGTGAACCCATTGGTGCCCTGCTCCGCCACCACGTAGCCGCTCTTGGTGAGCACAAGCACCGTGGCCGAGTCAGCGACGGGCTTCGGGAGCGCGCTGCGCGCGAGCGCGATCTCGGCGGCGCGGTCGGACATCAAGTACGGCGTGAGGTCCGGCGTCTGTTGCGCGGCCACCGAGACCGCGGCGAGCGAGGCGACGGCGGAGAGCACTGACGAGCGAGTGGGCATGACCGGTCTCCTGTTGAGTGGTTGGACGGCACACGACCATGACGTACCCCGTTCGTGCCGGTCGGGGTCCGCGGGGATTCCGATCGCAAATAGCCGTCGTCACGTTCACGGCCGGTCATGACAACCCTTGTCCAGCATCGCCTTCGCGCGACTCGCCAAGTCGGCGTCGTTGAAGCCTGGTAGCGAGTCGCCCACGCACCAGGCCGAGACCACGAACGGTTCCGGAAGCTTCCCGAACGTCTTCTCGAGCGAGTCGCGCGCCGCGTCGATGGGTTGCAGTACGACGGACGCATCGCCGAATTCGCCGTACGCGAAATGCCCGCCTTCGTGGCTCTCCGTCTTGAAGATCAGATCGCCGGCGTACATGGCGGGCGTCGCGGTGGGCACCCGGAAGAGCGCCACCACGTAGAATGCGCCGGTGCCCGCCCCCATCGGCTCGGTGCTCCCGACCAGCGCGTAGTCCCCGCTCGAGAGCCAGATCGCGAGCGAACCATTCTCCTCCGGATGCACTTCAGCGGAGATCGCGCGATGATCCAGCCGCAGGAGCCAGACGTGGCGCTCGCTGTTCGCCATGGGGAAGACGACGACCTTCACTTCCCACGGGAAGAACTCCTTCCCGTCGTAGAAGAAACGCACACGACCGAAGAGCAGCGTCTCGCCTGCACGCGGCGTGACCGGATGTCCGGGACGTTGGTAGGCAACGCTCGCGCATCCGAGGAGCGGGGTGAGGGCGAGAGCGACGGCGAGCGCCTGCCGGATGCACCTCGTCGGCCGATGTGCCAGCACAGGAGTCCGCTCCTTGATTCCGCGCATTGTCAGCATCCGGATCCTCTGAGAATGAGTGTCTTCGTCGCCGTCATGAGCGCACGCTTCACGCCATGTCGTGGATCACCTTCGGCGGATAGGCGGCCCGCAGCGCGTTCAACACGGCGAGCACGTCGATGATCTCCTGCGAGATCGCGCCGGCCACCGGAGACAGATGGCCCGTGGCCGCGAACGCCATGCCGATCACGCTCAGCGCCATCCCGCCCACGGCGCTCTGCAGCGCGATCGCCCGCATGCGACGGCTGATGTGCATGAACTCGTCCACCTTCTCGAGCGAGTTCTCCATGATGACGACGCCCGCCGCCTCCGCGGTCACGTCGCTGTTCTGCCCGATCGCCATGCCCACGGTGGCCGCCATCATGGCCGGCGCGTCGTTGATGCCGTCCCCGACGAAGAGCGTCTTCGCCGCGGCCGTCTCCGCTCGCACGATGGCGAGCTTCTCTTCGGGGCTCTTCTCGGCATGGATCTCCGTGATGCCGACCCGCGCCGCGAGGTAGCGCACCTCCGACTCGCGATCCCCGGACACGATCATGACGCGCGCGAAGTGATGCTTCGGACCGAGGTGGCTCACGAACGACCGGCTCTCGACCCTCGGCGCGTCGTGGAAGCGCAGCGCCGCCGCGTATCTCCCGTCGACCACCACGATGCACTCGAGGCCCTCGGACTGCGGCGGGAGCGCCTCCACGCCATCGACCTCCGCCATCGCGATCTTGCCGCGGCTCGTCACCTGCACGGCGTGCCCGGCCACGGTCCCGAGCAGCCCCCGGCCGGGCGCCTCGCTCACGCGGTCCGCCTCGGGCAATCGCAGGCCGGCGCTCGCGGAAGCCGTGAGGATCGCGCGGGCCAACGGGTGCTTCGAGTATCGCTCGAGGCTCGCGGTGTACGTGATCACGTCGTTCGCGGCGAATCCGGGCGCGATGAGCTGTTCGGTGAGCGCGGGCGCGCCGTACGTGAGCGTCCCCGTCTTGTCGAAGATGGCGGTGCGGCACTCGGCGATCTGCTCGAGCACGACCGGACTGCGCACGATGATCGCGCGCCGGGCGCACAGCGAGATCGACCCGATGATCGCGACGGGAATGGCGATCAGCAGCGGGCACGGCGTCGCGATCACGAGCACCGCGAGGAAGCGGATCGGATCTCCGCTCGCGATCCACGCGGCGGCCGCGACGGTGAGCGCCACGGGCGTGTAGATCGCGCCGAGTCGATCGCCGAGCCGCCGGAGGCGCGGGCGCCTCGACTCGGACTCGCGCATGACCTCCATGATCTTCGCGTAGCGCGAATCCGCCGCTCGCTTCTCCGCGCGGATCGAGAGCGCCGATTCGCCGTTGATCGCGCCGGAGATGACGGTGGTCCCCGAGGTCTTGGGGACCTGGAACGGCTCGCCGGTGAGATACGATTCATCCATCACCCCGTAGCCTTCGGTCACCACACCATCCACCGGGCAGATCTCGTGGGGATAGACCACGAGCATGTCACCCACCGCGATGTCGTCGAGCGCCACGTCGTGCACCCCGCTGCCGCCCTTCCGGTGCGCCACGCTCGGCATGCGCTTCGCCAGCATAGCGAGCACCGAGGACGCGCTGCGCAACGCGTAGCTCTCCAGCGCTTCGCCCCCGGCGAGCATCAGCACGATGATCGAGCCGGCCAGATACTCGCCGAGGATCACGGACGCGACGATGGAGATGCCGCCGAGCAGGTCGGAGCCGAACTCCCGCTTCAGCAGCTTGCCGAGCAGCTCGATGACGAGCGGGACGCCGCCGATCGCGAGGATGGCGAGCAAGGGCGCGTCGTACATCCGCGCCGGCGCGTGCACGGCGAATCGCAACACGAGATGCGACGCGATCGCGGCGAGCGCGATGACCGCGATGATCGTCGATCGCCGCTGCCAGAGGCGCGCGGGCGACCACGACGCGAGTTGCGCGCCGAGGGACCGGTGTTCGGGGTGCGGATGTGCCGCGGCCTGTGGCATTCGACGGATCGGCTGCCTGTTGGCTGAGTCTGGCGCGCTCGGCTCGTTCGCTCGATCGGAGCTGCTCCAAATGTCGCGCGATCCCCGGCGGCCTGCCGTCGTCCATTTCCCGATAGCGCTGTGGTGCATTCTCCCCATGGCCGCGGGCGCGCTCTCGGGAGACGCCCCTGGTGCGGTTCGAGCGCGCGCTTGCGCGATCGGTGGGCGCGCTGAATGGTTACTCCGGACTCGACCTCGGAGAGCACCATGACGCACCGCCCCTTCGCCGCCATGGCAGCGGCGGCCCTTCTCGCTGCATCCTCCGCGATCGGCCAGGCGACCGTCGCTGCGCCGCCGCGTCCCGTGAGCACCGCCGCCGCGAATCAGACCGTCGCCAACGCGCGAGCCATGGCCGTCAAGCCGATGCCCGCGAACATCGCGGCCATCCATGCGAAGATCTCGCCGCGGCTCAGCCCCGCCGCGCGCACATGGGTGGAGTCCGAGGCGAGAGTGATCGCGGGACGCCACCTGACCGCGAGTCAGATGATCGCGACGACTCGAGGCGACGCCGGGAAGCGCTTCGCGGGCCAGGGACTCGCGGGCATGGACGTCGAGGCGCTCGTCATGTGCGTGATGATGCAGGCCAGCGAAGACGCGCAGAACGACCTCAAGGACCAGCTCGCCGCCATGCAGAAGGCGACAGCGCAGAAGCGCGCGCTGCGCGCCGACGAGGAGGCCATGGCGAAGGCGCAGCAGGCGATGAAGGATTCACTCAAGCACGAGAGCGATCAGCTCGGCGACATCACGCAGGAGCAGCAGCTCCAATTGCAGCGGCAGATGGATCAGATGACGCAGTTCGAGGAGGCGATGAGCAACATCATGAGGTCGCTCTCGGGCACGGAGAGTCAGGTCCTCACGAACCTGAAGTGACGGCGATCGCCTGGCACTCTCCCGGTCCGGATCGGGGGATCAGCGCGCCACGCGCCTCTCTAGCGCCGCGCCGCCCAGCGCGCCATCCTTCGGTACTCTCACCGGGGTCGTCCATGCGCTACCCGACTCGCATCATCGCGCTCCTCGCCGTGTGCTCGCTCGGCGCCGCTTGCAGCCACAATTCCACCGGCAGCAACGGTGAGCTCTCCGCGACCGCCAACGACTCCATCGGCGACACGTTCGGCACGGCCGGCCTCAAGCAGTGGGACATCTCGAGCATGAAGTTCGATCGCGACACGGGCGGGGTCACCATCACGCTCGCGTTCACGTCGAGCATCATCCTTCCCACGACCGGCGACACGACGGCGGTCATCGGCGAGGTCGACATGGACGTGGACCAGAGCACGTTGACCGGCGACACGTCGCTCGTCGACTACTACCGCCCGGGCGCGGGCTTCACCGGTCTGGGCGTCGATTACGTGCTGGACCTCTTCGACCTGAACGCCGACTCCACCGCGCCGGTGTTCAATGTGGCCACCGTCACGCAGACGGGGCTCGTGAAGGTCGTCGTCAGCGGCAAGACGCTCTCCGCGCGGATCCCGCGCACGATGCTCGGGGACGATGACGGCTACATGAACGCCGCGGCGATCGTGGGAACGACGAACGAGCCCACGGACATCGTGCCGAACAACGGACATCTGCACCTGGGCGGCACCGGCGCCGACATCGTGGGCGCCGATCGCGTGGGCCCGACCGCGGTCCCTGGGCCGAACGCGAGGCGGTGGCCGGCGAGGGTTCGACTGCCGCACTAGGGTCACTCCCTGAGTGCCTCACCGCACCGGGTGCCCGCGCCGCCGCCACACGCGGAGGTGGACGTCGGCACCCAGTCGCGATGGCGGGCGCATGGCGAGACGAGCGTGGGCGACCACGGCGCTGGTGCTCGGCGCCTTCGGCGTGACCGCAGCGGCGCAACACGTGGATTCCGCCCGCATGGAAGCCGCGCGCGGTCTCGTCGACGCGTGGGGGAAGAAGCGGACGCTCTCGGCGGACATCGAGCGCGAAGTGGCCGCAGAGCAGTCGCGCGCTCCGGGATTGCCGGGGGACTTCTGGGTGGGACTCATCCGCGAGCTCACGCCGGACACGCTCGGCGATTTCCTGGCGCGCATCTATGCGCACCACTTGAGCGCGGAGAGCATGGATTCCACCTCCGCATTCCTGCGGTCCCCGATCGCGGCCAGGTACTACTACGTGCTGGCGTCCAGCTCGCAGGAGATCTCGGATGGGATCGACAAGGCGATGTCGCCGCCGCAGAAGGACGCGGCTCCGCCGCCGCCCGTGGACTCCGCCACGATGCGAGCGATCAGACATTTGTTCGCGCTCATGGAGCTGCAGCGCCAGTTCGATGTCCTGGTGGACAGCTTGGTGAGCGGGCACTCCGCGCAGGGCGGCGGCATGCCGGCGGACGTGATGGCCGAGATGATGCACCAGATGTCGAGCACCCTCGTGGACGTGGTCATCGCGCCCATCTATGCGAACAAACTCTCGCCGGCCGAGATCCAGGAGATCACCACGTTCTTCGCGTCACCGGCCGGACGGCGCGTGCTCGCCGCGGTGCCCCCGATCGAACGCGAGGAGACCGTCGCGAGACGCGCCTGGCTCAGCTCGATGCGCGGCGTGATCAGCCAAGAGGTGAAGCAGCACTCCGGGGCGAAGGGCTGAGAGGGAGTTCACTTCGCGGACGCGAGCGTCCGGTCAAGCGCCTCGGATCAGGGGATGCACACGATCACCCAGACGGGCGTGAATGTCAGCGCCGTGGTCGTCCAGGCGGGCGGTCGCGACGGTCTCGGCGACGAATCCGGTTCGCAGAACATCAGCGGCGCCGCGGGCGCGAGCGGCACGGACTGCATCAGCGGCTCCGTCTTGGACCTGTCCGCCGCGCCATAGGCCGAGGTGCGCGGATGGCTCCGGACCGGAGAACCGGTCGTCAGGACCGTGCAGAGGGCCCGGCGAAGATCGTCTTCATGGGGGACGTGAACGGAATAGAGAAGGTGCCGCAGTCCCTCGCGGACAATCTGGTCTCTTAGTTTTGGACGCGCCCCGCTCAGTACCCCGCCTGCAGCGTGCGGAACAGGCTCGCCACGTCGAACCGCGCCGGGTCCATCTCGTAGAACCGGTTGTCGACGTAGCGACCGGTGGTCGGGAAGTACGGCGGCGCGTTGGTGTTCAGGCACTGATCCACCACGCGGTCGGCGCCGAAGCCGTCCCCGCTCCCCGTGCTCGTCGGCGAGAGGTCGTGCTCGATGATGCCCCCCGCCTGGCGGATGCACCCGCGCCCCGAATTGGTGGCGCCGCACATCTTCATGCTCTCCGGGTGCTGGTTGTAGTTCTCGACGCCGATCGTGCCGGTGAGGGTCATCATGACGCCATCGAACACGAAGTCGTTCGCCGTCACCACGCCGTTGTCGTTGCCATCGGCCCAGCGATACGGGAAGCCCACGGCCGCGCGCTGCGGAGAATTGATCGCGTTGTCGGCGATCTTCTGGCTCCCGTCCGAGATCACGCCCAACAGGTTGGCGCACGGCACGGACGTCGGATCCTGCACGTAGACGAGATCGTCGATGTACGCAACTTCCCCGAGCTGCCCGCCGGAGGTCTGCGCGTACACGGTGACCATGCCGCGCAGCACGCCGCTCAGCGCGATCGGTCCGTGCACGTGGATCGCGCCGCGCGCGGCGGCGTTGAGCCCCGTACCGAGCGGCCAGAGCCACCTGTCCTGCTCGCGATACCCGACGTACGGCGTGTTCGCCGGGATCGCGTTGAGGGCCGCGGTGACCGGCGCGCTGTTCCCCGGGAAGCGCTGCCAGAAGCCGAACGTCGTGCTGTCGGTGAAGGTCGTGTCCTCTCCCCCCTTCTGGTAGTCGGCGGGGAGGGGCGCAGGGAGCGAGAGTTTCGCCGGGCGCTCGGTCGCCACGAGGTGCGGATCGCCGCGCGGATAGCAACGGAAGCCCGCGTTCGACATGATGACGTCGCGATCGGCCGAAGTGATCGAACCCGAGAAGAAATCGGGGGGCGCGATCCCGCCGAACGAGTGCAGGAACCAGTCGGCGTTGTGGACCGAGATCGGATAGAACTTCGCGCGACGCGGGACGGTGGTGGAGTCGATGTGCCAGTCACCGCACTGGTCGTCGGGCCCGTGCGTCGTTCCCGGCACCGGATCGGCGCGCACTCCGAGCGAGGTCGCGCCTTGGTACACTCGGAAGAAGCCCTCGTTGGCGCCGATGAGCAGCGTGTCGTTGTTCAGGTCCACGCCCACGAACTCGAGGCGCGTCTGCACCGTCGCGGCGCTCGTCCCGACCGACGTGATGTCCAGGTTGGCCCCCGCCGCGCGCGTCTGGATGATCGTGAGCCGGCTCGACGAGGGGAGGTTGATCGGCTCGATGCCGTCCACGTGCCCCTTGTGGAAGGTCGGCGTGCCACCCGTCGCCGCGCCCACCGTGGTGATCGTGTCGTAGTAATCTGGGCTTCCGCACGACTGCCAATCCTGGTTGCTGTGTCCGCGGCCGCGGATGAAATCGCCGTCCCCGTAGCAGACGCCCGACCAATTGTTGGTGAATAGCCCGAAGCGCGCGAAGTTCTCGGCCTGGAGCTCGAGGCGGCGGACGAAGCGCGTGCCCATCGCGTCGTACGCCTCCGCCACCACGCTCGCGTATTGCCCATACGACTGATCGACGTTCCCCGAGCGGCCGGCGTACAAGTTGACGCGCACCCGCGGCACGGGGTTCCCGAGCGCATCGAGGATCTGCGCGCCGGAGAGCAGCGTCACGTAGCCACTGTCCGGCAGGTGGATGGTGGTGTCCTTCGTGAGCTGCGCTTTGCCGATCGCGAGCGCCGCCTCGGCGGAATACCGGTAGCTCCCCTCACGGTCGTAGTAGTCGCCGAGGAGGGTGCCGCTTCCCATGAGCTCGATCGCCGAGAGCGCGACCGCCGCCACGGCGACGGTCAGCATCAGCACCAGCAGGAGCGCGGAGCCGCGGCGGCGGACGCGCGGCGTTTGGGGGTTCCGTGGCATGGGCATGCTCTTAAGGGATGGTGACGGAGCCCGCGGCGTCGATCGTCGAGTTCTGCGGCGAGCAATCCTGCGCGACGACGCCGTAGTACCAGATGCCGCTCTGCAGATCCACATCGTCCAGCGAGTAGGTGAGGGTCGACGCGGGCACCGTGGCGATCGGCTCACCCGTGTGCATGTCCCCCTGGATGTGCTTGAACACCATGTAGCGCTCCACGTCCCGCTCCCCGCCGGCCTGATCGGGGGATGCGTTCCACGTGATGCGCACCGTCGTGGGATGCCCCGCGGGGATCCCCGTCACCGCGGCGGCCACCGGCGCGCCGGGGGGATTCCCGCACATCATCGCGCGCGCCATCCCGGCGTTGAGCACCTTCGTGTTGGTCTCCACCTTGCGGATCATGTCGCCCTTCACCGGATCGGTGTACAACCCCCACGCCATCACGCGCACCATGCGGATCGAATCCGTCATGGCGGACGACCCGGTGTCGGCGGGGGACCCGTGCAGGGGCGCGGTGTGGATGAGCGGGAGCCGCGCGGTGCGGATCGAATCGAGCGCCCCGGTGGAGTCGGGATGGAAATACGTGAAGAACGACTGGCCGGTCGGGATGATCAGCTTCTTCGTGACGATGCGCGGCGTCGCGTTGTTCACGCGGCGGTACAGGATGTATTCGTCGGAGCGCCCCGCGGCGGTGTCGACCGCCACCCAGTAGGAGATCGTCTCGGCGCGGGAGGGGAGACTCATGCTGTTGGCGTACGGCACCAGCGGATAGACGAAGGAGCTGAACGGCAGGGTGATCGCCTGGTCCAGGTCCATGCTCGTCGCTTCCATCGGATCGATCGACGGATCGTAGTAGACCGCGCCCGGGTCGGTCGAGTCGGTGGTGTTGAGGTCGGCGTTGAACGTGATCGCCATGGGGTCCGCCTGCACGATCATCGGCTGGAACTGCACCACGTTCACACCGGCCATCCGCAGGTCGCGATCGATCGTGCTCTGCGCGAAGCGCGCGTTCTGCAGCGCCTCCTGGCGCCCCGCGCTCACGCCCACGGACTTCAGCTGGAATTGGAAGAAGGGGACCGCGAGTCCCGCGACCACCACCATCAGCACGAGCCCCACGATCAGCTCGATGAGCGTCACGCCCCGGCGGGACGTGCGGCGGGCGATGGCGTGCACGGGGTCGTTCCTCAGAAGGCGGCGATGACGGTGGTCTTCGCCACCGGCTTCTGCAGCGTGGGATGCGACACCGTCACCGTGACCACGGTGTAATCGGAGGACGAGCTGTTCGTGCGCTGCACGTCCGTCTCGCGCGTGTAGCCCGGGTGACCGGGGATCGTGCCCTCGATCCCGGCGTAGCTCGAGAGCGCGGAATACGGCTGCGTGGTCTTGATGTACTCGAGACGGTCCTGCACGAGGTCGGCGGCCACCGACATGGTCGCACCGTCGGTCGCGGTGTGCGCGAACGCCGTGATGAACTTGCCCATGCCGAGGAGGACGGCGGTGAGGATGACCATGGCCATCATCACTTCCATGAGCGTCAGGCCGCGGCGCGCGAACCAGCGGCGCCGGCGTGGACGGGAGGCGTTCATATGCTCCCCTGCGTCCACATGCTCCCGATGTACTTGTACCAATCGGTTCGCCCGGTGGCCTTGAGCACCGTGACGCCCCGGAAGTCATTGGGATTGACGCGCCGCGAGGTCAGATAGACCTCGAGGTCGGTGTTCCCCGCCCCGTTCCGGCGGAAGATGATGCTGGGCATGCCATCGATCGTGACGACGTCCGAGCCGTCCACCGGCATGATGACGGGGCCGTTGATGCCCGCGGGCGGGGTCGCGAAATTCACGCCGTCCTGGAGCGGCACCCACGTGACGCGCTCTCCCAGATCCACCGCGTTGTTGTTGTTGCCGTCCTCGAGCACGCGGATGCGATTGCTCGTCTCGTCGAAGCTCACGATCACGTTGTATTGGCGCGTGACCGCCAGGCGCTGCGCGTTCTGGACCGCCATGCGCACCGTGCGCACCGCCGCGTCAACCTGGTACTGCGTGAAGTTGATGTGCGGGATGGCGATGCCGCAGATGACACCGATCACGACGATGACCGCGATCATCTCGGTCGTCGTGAAGGCCAGCCGCCGGAAATCCGGAATGCGCCGCGCTGCTCGATCCGCGTTCACGAGAGCCTCGTTCGGGTTGCCGCTGGCCGGCCTGCCCGCGGCCGGATCCAGCTGACATCTCCTGCGCCAGCCTGCTCTCCTCCAAACGATGGAAAAACGCCGAGCTCACCCCCGGGACGCGGAGGGTGCCTCAGCGACAGCATACCAACAGCACGGTTTATGCCGGGAGGTAAGTCTTTACTTAGCAACGGCCTTACACGAGGTCGATTCGACCGCGCTATGCAACATATTGCGCCGCCGCAACTAATTTGCGGGGCATTCTGGGACGCCATGACGCCAAGACGTACCAGACTTGCGCGCGCTTACCGCACGACGCCGAGTCCCGCCATCGCCGCGTGCAGCTTGGCCTCCCCCGCCTGCGCTTGCTGCGCCATCACCTTGTAGACCGCCGCCTGGGCGGCGGTCGGCGCCGCATAAGCCAGATCGATGTCGCCGGCGAGCAGCCCCAGATGCGTGCGCAGCTTCGGCTCGAACGAGAGGTCGCCCTCGCTCGACGTGATCGCGAGCTGGACGAGCGCATCGATCGCGCCGCGGAGCGGAGCGAGCGCCGCCGAATCGCGGCCGCCCGCGGCCAGGCTGTCGCGCACGGCGATGGCACGGTCGAGCGCGGTGTCGAGCGAAGCGAGCGTCGCGTGGATCTGCAGCTGGAGCGCCAGGCGCTGCCGGAGCGCATCCAGATCCACGTGGATCCGCGGATCGAGCGCGACGTCGAGCGGCGCAGTCATCTTCGTTCCGCCGTAGTCGAGCACCACCCGGTAGCGCCCGGGCACCACCACCGGACCATTCACATCGTTGTTCTCGTCGGCGTCCTCCGGCGCGTCGAACCCGATCACCTCGGCCGCGTCGGCGTAGCGCAGGTCCCATTGGAAGCGGTTCGCGCCGGGAACGATCGCGGTGAGACGCTCGAGAGCGCGGGCGCGGCGCACGCTCGTGCTCTCCGATTCCTGAGCGCCGCTCGACTTCGCGGCCGCCGTGTCCTTGAGGTGCAGATGGAATTCGCGGATCGTGGCGCCGGCCGAATCGGTGAACGTGAGCGTGACCGGCGTCGAGCCCTTGTAGCCCTTCGGGATCTGGAAGAACACCTTCGCGCCGAATGGCGGATTCTGCCCGGCGTCGTGCGGTGCCGCTTCGTCTTGCGGGCCGCCGTAGGCGTGCGAGAGCCACGCGCGCGCCGGCGTGAACAGCGCCGCGCTGTCGGCGGGCGGTGCGGCGCGTTGGGTCATCTGCTCCAGCAGCGAGAGGTCATCGAGGATCCAGAACGAGCGCCCGTGCGTCGCGATCGCGACGGCGCCCTGCCGCGTGTCGACGGCGATGCCGCGCACCTGCACCGGCGGGAGATTCAGCGCGAGCGGCCGCCAGCTGGACGCGCCGTCGAAGCTCACGTACACCGTGCTCTTCGTGCCGAGGAAGAACAGCTTGGGCTCGGCGGGATCCTGCCGGATCACGAACGCGTACTCATCCTTGGGGAGCCCCGCGGTGATCCGCGTCCAGTGCTTGCCGAGGTCGGTGGTCTTGTAGACGTACGGCGTGAAATCGTCCAGCATGTAGCGTTGCGCCGTGAGGTACGCGGTGTTCCGGTCCACGCGCGACGCCACGATCGAGCCGACCAGCGACCACTTGGGAAGGTCGGGGGGCGTGACCGCGGCCCAATGCGCACCGCCGTCGGTGGTCACGTGCACCAGGCCGTCGGATGAGCCCGCCCAGATCATGCTGTCGGCGCCGGGCACTACGGCGATCGCGGAGACGGACGGATAGACCTCCGCCCCCGATTGGTCGATGTCGATCGGACCCCCGGTGGGCGCCTCCGTCGCGGGATCGTTCCGCGTGAGGTCGGGACTGATCGTCTTCCACGTGGCGCCGTGGTCGGCGCTGTGCATCACGAACTGCGACCCCACCAACAGTTCGTGCGGATCGTTCGGCGAGAAGAGGATCGGATGCGTCCAGGCCCAGCGATACTCGAGCTCCGCCGACGACGCGGCATCACGATAGAACGGCCACGGGCTGATGCTCTTGAACTCGCCGGTCGCCTGATCGAACGTGAGGAAGATGCTGTAGTAGTCGCTCCCGTACGTGACGAAGGGATCGTCCGGCTGCGGCACGCTCTGGGTGCTCTCGCCGCCGGCCGCCACTCGCCATTCGTTCAGCGGGATCGAGCCGAAGGGTGACGCACTCGGCCCCTCGGTGGTGCCTTCGTCCTGCTGCGCGCCGTACAGGTGGAAGGGGAACCGGTCGTCGATGTTCACGTCGTAGAACTGCCCCGTGGGCTGGTTGTTCTCGCTGCTCCACGTCTTCCCGCCGTCGGTCGAGACCGTGGCGCCGCCGTCGTTCCCGAGGAGGAGGATGTTCGGATCGCCGGGATCGATCCACACGGTGTGGTTGTCGCCGTGCGGCGCATCGAGCTTGCGGAAGGTCTTGGCGCCGTCGTGGGACACATAGAGCGCGTCCACCTGCGGCATGTAGACCGTGTTCGCATCCGTGGGATCGACGAAGATGGCCATGTAGTAGAACGCGCGCTGGCGCAGCTTCCACTCGGCGTTCACGCGCGTCCACGAGTTGCCGCCGTCGTCCGAGCGGAACACGCCGCCATCCTTGGCTTGCACGGCCGCGTAGACGACATTGGGCGCGCTCGCGGCGACGGCGATCCCGATCTTGCCCAGCAACGCGCGCGGGAGTCCCGGATTGCGCGAGATGTTCGTCCAGTGCTCGCCTCCGTCAACGCTCTTGTAGATGCCGCTCCCCGCGCCGCCGCTCATCAGGGACCACGGCGTGCGATACGCCTGCCACGCCGCCGCGTATAGCACGTCGGGAGCACCGGGTTGCATGACCAGGTTCACCACCCCAGTGCTGTCGTTCACGAAGAGCACGCGCCGCCACGTCTTGCCGGCGTCCGTAGTCTTGAACACGCCGCGATGCGGGTCCGGGACGAACACGTGCCCCAGTGAGGACGCGTAGACCACGTCGGGATCTCGCGGGTCGATGATGAGGTTGCTGATCGTGCGCGTGTCCTCGAGGCCGGCCGCGTGCCAGCTCTTGCCGCCGTCCGCGGAGCGGAACACACCGTTGCCGGTGACCATGTCGCCGCGGATGTCGCTCTCCCCCGTGCCCACGTAGATCACTTGCGCGTTGGACGGCGCCACCGCGATGGCGCCGATGCTGATGCTCGCGCCGGGGAGCGTGCTGTCGGAGATGTTCGTCCACACCGTGCCGTAGCTGGTGCTCTTCCACACGCCGCCGTCGACGGCGCCCATGTAGAACGTGTTCGCCCGGCCCGGGACGCCGGTGACGGCGACCACGCGACCGCCCACGTACGGCCCGACGCTGCGCCAGCGCATCGCGCTGATGGGCGCGGAGACTGGTGCTTGCTGCGCGAGTGCGGTGGCAGGGAGGGCGACCGCGGCGAGCGTCACGATGAGCGCGCGGGTGAGCGCGCGGGGTGAGTGGCGAGTGGCGGAGCGGCGCATCATGATCGGATCTCCGAGCAGGGGAGAGCGGGCGCGGGCGGTCTAACGTATGGCGCGCTCGGAGAGACGGCCAGCGCGAGTGGACTGCGCGTGCCGGCGGTGAACCGCCATTGCAGGAAGTAGCCCCACTGCATCACTCGCAGTGAGGCTTCGTCATAGAACTATCGGGACGCAGAATTTCGAGGTGCCTGCCGGTGTCACGCTGTACGGCCGGCCGGTTTTCGAAGCAGCGCTGATGGGCGGCGGCGATCTTCAGGGACCCTTCAGGAGCGGGTATGTCACCCCGCCGATGCAGCGACCGCTTGAATTCGTAGACGACGATCCCCTTGCCGAGTATAGGGCTGGTTTCATGGTTGACAGCCATTACGCGATCACCGAGCTTCGGAGTGACGACGACTACTACCAGTGGTCGGGCAGCCCCTGGTTCCTGTCGCTGGCGGCCCTGCGCGAGCGGAAGCCGATCGTCTCCAAGTTCCCGGCAGCGCTCGTGAGACGTTAGGGCGTTGGGGCGCCGGCGCGTCACCGGTAGCCGGCTATCGCGGCAGATCTTCTGGAAAGCCGTGTAGACGTCGCGGGGTGGAGCGATGCAATTCAACGTGCGTTCGTCTGTCGGCTTGGTGGCCGTGGCGATCATCGCGCTCGGCTGCGGGGATCGCTCGGCGCCAACCTCAGCCTCCAGTGTAGCGTCCGTGACTGTCGTCCAGCCGATCGCCACGGTGGCCGAAGGTGCCACCGCGCAGGACAAGGCGACGCTGAGGGACGCAGCAGGCCACGTGCTCACCGGCCACACCGTCACCTGGGAGTCGAGCGACACGACGATCGCCACGGTCTCCGCGGCTGGACTGGTGACCGGCATCGCAGCCGGCGGTCCGGCGACGATCACGGCCGAGAGCGAGGGCAAGTCAGGCGTGGCAACCATTACCGTGGCGGCCGACCGCTCGGTCTGTACCGGAGGCAAGCCGATCGTGGCCGTGCTGGTGGATTCGCGCTTCAGCACGAGTATCGACGCCGGTCTCGATCGGATGGAGCACGATATCTGCGACGATGGTTGGACTGCGGCGGAGCTCAGGTCCGAGTTCGCGACGCCGTTGGAGCTACGCGAACACCTCATCGCGCTCTACGACACCACCGCGCATGCGCTGGACGGCGTGATCCTCGTCGGCGATTTCCCGAAGGCCTATCAGTTCGTGGTCCTCAAGAGTGACAACCCGAACATCCCAGACACTCGGGAGGAGACGATCTCCCTCCAGTACTACTCCGACCTCGATGGCGTGTTCGCGGCATCCCCGGGCTACGCTTCTCCCGGAGGGCACGACTTCTCGTTCGACCTCCACTCAGGGAATGTGGATTCGGAGCTCTGGGTTGGTGTGCTTCCTCTGTACCAGGGGAGCCTAGAGGCGACCGAGCCGGCGCTCATCCGCTTCTTCCAGAAAGATCATGATTATCGAACCGGTACAACGCAGCTGCCGCGCGGGTTCCTGCTGGTGAACGAGATTCTCACCGCGACGACGGATTCGGAGCAGATCGCGACGATGGATGCTCTTCGGAATGGTCCCTACGCCTGGACGCCTTTCAGCAGCGACCCCGAAGCGCAGATCTTCTTCGATGGCACGAGCCAGAACGTCGGCCAGGGATACGGCAAGCTCTCGGCGGGCGCGGCGGACTTCTTTGTGGGCGATGCCCACGGCTCCGCCACGACGGCCGGCGAGTTGACGGTTGCCTGGGCGGAGTCACAGCCGATCGGAACATTCTTCTTCTGGAGCGACGGCTGCGCGGTGGCGAATCTCGACGTCCCGCTCAACTTCCTCACGAGCGTGCTGTATTCGGCGACGAGCAAGGTGGTGCTCGCACACGGCACGACGAACGAGTCTGGCGGAATGGGGACGAACAGTGAGGGGTTCTTCGGCCACAACATCGCGACTTCCATGAGTCAGGGTGACCCATTCGGAGACGCGGTGCGGCATGACATCAATATCCCACTCATCTTTCCCTGGTCGGACAGCCGGGAATTCGAGATCGCGACTGGCGTCCTCTTGGGCGACCCGACGCTTCGACTCCGGTGATGACACGAATTCTCGCGAAGAAGCCCCACCGCGGAACTCGCAGTGAGGCTTCGTCTTAGATCAGTCGGGACGGCGGGATTTGAACCCGCGACCCCCTGAACCCCATTCAGGTGCGCTACCGGGCTGCGCTACGTCCCGCTCCGTTGTGCCGGAGCAAGGGCAGGAATCTACCCCCGCGCGGGAGCCCGGACAACCTCGCGCTCCGCGCCGAGGCCGCGCCGGATCGCATGACTCCGAATTGAGATTGGGTTGAGCCTGCACGGCTAACATGGCCCCGCGATGACGAGACGTTCGTCCCGTTCTCCCGGAGGCCGCATGTCCCCGCACCTTGCTCGTGCCCTTCGCTCCGCGATCGCCGCCGCGCTGCTCCTCGCGACCGCGAGCTGCATCTGGATCTTCCACAAGGTGGACGTGAAGCCCGTCGCGGCGGCCACTCTCACGCAGGTGTCGACCCCCGTGAAAGCGCACCTCGCGAGCGGCGAGACGGTCGTCTACCGCGACGGCGTGCTGGTGGGGCGCGACTCGCTGCGCGGCCGCGGCATGCGCTACAACCTCCAACTCACCGAATCCACCGCCGTGCACACGCTGTCGTTCGACAGCGTCGTCGCGATGGAATCCTTCGAGACGAGCGTGAACGAAGGGAAGAGCGTGGCCGTGTCGATGCTCACGACGATCGTCGTCCCCGTGGCCATCGTCGGCATCTATTGCGCCACCAATCCCAAGTGCTTCGGCTCGTGCCCAACCTTCTACTCCGACACCGGCGCGGGGCTGGCGCTCGAGGCCGAGGGCTTCTCGTACAGCATCGCCCCGCTGTTCGAGGCGCAGGACATCGACCGCCTGCGCGCGCAAGCGGATCCCGCTGGGAACGTGACGCTGGAAGTCCGCAACGAGGCGCTCGAGACGCACTACATCAATCATCTCGCGCTCCTCGAGATCCGTCGCGGCCGCGACGAGCTCGTCGTGCCCGACGATCAGGGCCGCCCGCTCGCGCTGCGCGACATGGAGCGTCCCGCGTCGGCCACGACCCGCTCGGGCCGCGCGGTGCTCGACGCGATCGCCGGCGCGGACGGCGTCTCGTTCCGCACGGACTCGGCCACGCTCGCCGCCGTGACGGCCGGCGATGCCGCGGACTGGATCGACCTCACGGCTCCCGCGCCGCGCGGGCGCGACAGCGTGGCGGTGGTGTTCCGCATGCGCAACAGTCTCCTGAACACCGTGCTGCTCTACGACCTGATGCTCGGCCAGCGCGGCGCGCACTCGCTCGACTGGATGGGGCAGGATCTCGAGCAGGTGGGCCCCGCGCTCGAGCTCGGCCATTGGTACGCCACCAAGATGGGGATGGACATCGCCGTCTGGGACGGGGCGCGCTATCGCACGGTCGCGCACGTCGGCGACACCGGCCCGGTCGCGTGGAAGGATGTCGCCGCGATCGTGCCCGTGCTCACCGCGGACACCGTGCGCATCCGAGTGCGTTTCCCCGCCGACAACTGGCGCATCGATCGCATCGCGTTCGCCACCGGCGTGCGGCATCCCACGGCGATCCCGCACGCGCTCACGCAGGTGATCGACGCGAGTGGCAAGAGCGACTCCGCCGCGCTCGCGAACATGGCGGGCGCCGATCGCCGGTACTTGATGACCACGCCCGGCCAGCGGATGACCGCCGTGTTCGCCGTGGGCGCCGCCGCGGATTCGGCGCGCACCTTCTTCCTCGTGTCGCAGGGCTACTACATCGAGTGGGTGCGGCACGCGTGGCTCGCGAGCGGCACCGACAGCACGCGCTTCGTGCCGTCCGACAGCGCGCTCTTCCAGGCGCTCACCCAGTGGCGCAACACGCAGAAGGACTTGGAGCTGCGTTTCGCGGCCACCCGGGTCCCGGTGAGGTGACCATGCGAACCAAACGCGCATTCCTTCTGATCGCTTTCGCGCCGATGCTGGCCTGCTCGGTCGGCACGATGGCGAGCGACTTCCGGCCGGCGCAGAGCCCCAGGGGGGTTCACGCGAGCCTGTCGCTGAAGAACCCATCGGTCGGGGTCGAGGGGGAGCTACTCGCCGTGCAGGACACGGCGCTCATCGTGCTCTGGGCCGAGGGCAGTTTCCCCCATCCCGTCTGCTTCGTGCCCCTCTCGCGGATCAAGAGCTCCGACTTCCCGCAGATGCACGGCGGCGACTACGTGAGCGGCGGGCACTTCGCGTCACCCGACGCGAAGGAGCATCTCCGCCTCGTGAGCCGATTCCCGCAGGGGATCAGCCCCGCCTTGCGGGACAAGCTGTTCGCGACGTATCACCAGACGCAGTTCGATCTGCCGGGCGTCAAGTGATGCGCGCGCCTGCGAACGTCCTGGGGCTGGCGCTCGGCGTGAGCCTAGCGGTCTCGAAGCACGGCGCCGCGCAGAGCAGCGCGATCGCGGCCGAGACCGACACGTCGCGCGCGGCGCTCGCCTTCGCGACGGCCGCGCGCGCGGCCACCGAGCGCTATCGCGACCAGAGCGTGGCCATCGCCGACGGCTACCGCCCGATCGGCCCCGCGTTCCCGGGGATGGGAGAGCACTGGGTGAACGGCGCGGAACTCGTCCGCGGCGAGCTGGCCATCGCGCGGCCGCAGATCCTCGAGTACGCACCGGTGCACGGACGGCCGGCGCTCGTGGGCGTCGCCTACGCGGTCTTCGTCGGCGGATCGGACAGCGCGCCGAACTTCCCCGAGGGAGTAGCGGGCGCGCGATGGCACTTCCACAGCGGCTCGGTGGAGGCGGAGAGTTTCCTGCACGGTCACCACGAGATGATGAGCGACGCCATGGGCCCGCGCATCGCGGTGCTGCATGCGTGGATCTGGATCGACAACCCGGCAGGCCTCTTCGCGACCGACAATTGGGCGCTGCCCTTCGCGGAGCTCGGCCTCGCGCCGCCACGAAGCGTGTCTCCCGCGGCGGGGAAGGCGCTGTCGCTCGCGACGGGTGGCGAGGCTTTCCTGATCGACGCGCTCATGGCGAACACAGGGCCTGCCGCCGGTGACTCGGCGAAGTTACGCGCCACCGTGGCGATGTACGCGGATCGGGCTCGTGCGTGGGCCGCGCGCCACACGGCGCCGGAACCCCCCGACGCGCGAGCGATGGCGGAACTCGACGCGCTCTGGGACGAGCTATGGACCGAGATCGAACGCGTGGCCTCGCCGACCGGGGCGGCGAAGATACTCGCGCTGAAGGATCGGTGACTTCTGACCGGCTAACGCACCGCCTTGACGAGTATCGACGGCTGCTCCCCAATCGGGATCGTCGCCCCGTCGCACTGACCCAAGCTCGGGCAATCGCCCGCGAACCGCATCTGCGCTCCGGGGGGCGTCGGCGTGGGCTGCACCAAGTCGCCGCTCAATTGCCCAGCCGTCGTGATGAACCCCCTCGCGTTGCGGACCGTGAATCGCCCGTCGGGGAGCACTTTGAATGGACCGAGATCTCGCGTCCCCACGACGAAGCTCCGCCACCTGCCGGCGTACGGATTGCGCTGCGCGTGGGGCGGCGGGACGTTGGGGCCGCTGAACTTTCCCAGGGCCGGGGACGTTGGCTCGGACCCGGAACAGGCCGCGGCCGCGACGACGCCCGCGACGACGAGCGCCGGAAGTGCTCCACGAAAGGCGCGCATGGTCTGACCTCCCTTTCTCGTTGGTCGACGCGCGTTCTTACCCCGCGTTCCGCGGCAGGGTCCACGGACCGCGGCGGCGCTCACTCGCCGAACATGGCGCTGACGTCCGCGAAGGTGACCGCCTCCTCCGCGAAGGTGAACGTCCCCTGCTCTCGCATCTCTCGCGCCGCGCGCAGGAAGGCGCCGAGGGCGGCGCGGGTGAGCGCGCTCCCCACGCTCACGCGCTTCACGCCGAGCGCGGAGAGCTCCGCGAGCGTGAGCGTCGCGCCGCGGAAGCCCATGAGCACGTTCACAGGGCGGTCCACCGACCGCACGACGCTCGCGATGTCCTCGCGCTTCGTGAGACCGGGTGCGTAGAGCACGTCCGCGCCTGCTTCTTGATAGGCCTGCAGCCGTGCGATCGTGTCGCCGAGATCCTCGCGCCCGTGCAGGTAGTTCTCGGCGCGCGCGGTGAGCGTGAACTCGAACGGGAGCGCGCGCACCGCCTCCGCCGCGGCGCGCACGCGCTCCGCGGCCGCCGCGCGATCGCGGATGGGTTTCGCCGCGTCGCCCGTGGCATCCTCGATGGACGCGCCTACGGCCCCCGCCTTCGCGGCGAGGCGATACGTCTCCGCGGCTTCCTTCGGCGTGCGCCCGTATCCGTTCTCGAGGTCGGCGCTCACGGGAAGCCGCGTCGCGCCCGCGATCGCCGCGACGTGCGCGAGCATCTCGTCGCGCGCGATCGTGGTGTCCTGGCGACCCACTGAGAAGGCGTAGCCCGCGCTGGTGGTCGCGAGCGCGGAGAACCCGAGCTTCGCGAGGAGCACCGCGGTGCCGCGGTCCCACGGGTTGGGGATGATGAACGCGCTTTTGCCATGATGCAGCGCGCGGAACGCGTTCCCTTTCGCGGCCAGCGCCGTCGCGGACTCAGCGCGGCGAGACGGCTTCCGCGGGACGCTCGAGCGTGCCATCGACCACCTCGAGGAAAGTGCGCTCTTCGCGCAGGATGAACTTCTTGGACGTGGCGAACTGGAAGTTCTCGCGTGCCGCCGCGTCTTCGCGGAGGCGCGCACGGTACTTCTCGTAACTCGCGAGCGAGTCGAAGGCGATCAAGCCCCAGGCGATGTCGTTGGTCCCTTCATCGGGGAGAAAGTAACCGATCAGGTGCCCGCCATTGCGCGGGATGATCTTCCCCCAGGCGGCCGCGTACTGGCGGAACGCCTCGCGCTGGAATGGATCGATCTGGTAGCGGATGAAGCAGGTGATGGTCATGGCCGGACCCCCGGGCGGGTGGATGGACGGCCACGCTCGCGCGAGCAGGCGCACCACGGGGAGCTCGGCCAGGGCGGCGAGAACGTCGCGTCGGTTCATCATGGAGCGCACGTTAGCCCTGGCGTGCATGTGACACTTCGTCTATTATCAAAGTATGGATGTCACCCAGCATGCGGACGTCTCGGTGGCCCGCATCGCCCACGCCATCGGCGAGCCGGCGCGGGCGCGCATGCTCTATTGCCTGATGGATGGCCGCGCGCGCACCAGCACCGAGCTCGCCCTCGTGGCCGACGTGAGCCCCCCCACCGCGAGCGCGCACCTCGGCAAGCTCCTGCACGCACGTCTCGTACGCGTGCACGTGCAGGGGAAGCACCGCTACTATGGTCTGGTCGGCACGGAGGTCGCGGGGGTGCTCGAAGCGCTGAGCGGCCTCGCGGGCGGCGGCACCAGATCATTCGTGCCCAGCACGCCGGATCACCTGCGCGCGGCCCGCACGTGCTACGATCACATGGCCGGCACGCTCGGCGTGGCTTTGCACGACCGGCTCGTCGCCCTCGAGTGGCTGCGCGGCGATCGCGCGAAGGGGTGCGATGCTTACGACCTCACCCCGCGTGGCGCCAACGCGCTCGCGTCGCTCGGCGTGCCGCTGGAGGACGTGCGCCGCACGCGCCGCCGCTTCGCGTTCGCGTGCCTGGATTGGAGCGAACGCCGCGCGCACGTGGGCGGCGCGCTGGGCGCGGCCCTGCTCGCGCTCTTCGTGAAGCGCCGGTGGGTGAAGCCGGAGCGCGACGGCCGCGCCCTGGCGATCACCGGCACGGGACGGCTGGAACTCCGCGCCCGATTCGGCGTAGGGCTGACGAGCGGCGATCCGCGCCGCTAGTCAGCGTTCGGAAGTCTCTCCGGGGGTGCATATGGATCGTCCAATTCGTCCGATCGTGGTGCTCGCGGCGTGCGTCCTCGGCGCGAGCTGCAATTCGGGCTCGACGTCCCCGAGCGGCAATCTGGCGCAGCTCCACGTCGTGAACGCCGCCACGAGTGGCGGCGCGGTCACCGTGTACGTGGACGGCGGCCAGCTCAGCTTGGCCATCGCCCCGGCGACCTCGTCCGCCGCGCTCACGGTGACGCCCGGCACGCGCACGCTCGAGCTGCGCACGGCGGGGGGCTTGGGCTTCACGCGATCCGTGGTGTTCGCCGCCAACGCGAACGTCGTGGCCATCGGTCTCGACTCTGCCGGGGGCGTCACCCCCGAGGTGCTGTCGGACACCAACGCCGTCGTCCCGGCCGGCGCGAGCAAGTTGCGCGTGGCGAACATGGCGCAGGACGCGGGGCCGATCGACATCTGGCGCACTCAGCCCGACTACGGCACGCCGATCCGCGTGGAGTTCCCATTCCCGTATCGCGCCGAGTCGCCGTACCTCCAGAGCACGTCGGGCGATTGGCGCATCTTCGTGTCCGACACGGTGCCCGTGGCCACGCCGGACGCGCCGATGCCCGACACGCTCGCCGACAGCGGCCCGATCTCCGTGTCCGACGGGACATCCGCCACTGTTGTGGTCGTGGACAAGCCGGGCGGCGGCGTCACGTTCGTGGTGGTGCGTCCGTGAGGCGGCGGCCTAGCTAGGGAATTCCGGGCGCCGCATCTTCGGCGCCATGCTGAACACATTCCGCAGGCTCGCCGCGATCGCGCTCGTGCTCACGCCGCGCGCGAACGGCCAGACTTCGCTCGCGCAGTTCACCGACCCCGATCGCACGGCGAAGCTGGCGCGCGCGTTCCCCGCCATCGACTCGCTCTTCGCCGCCTACGCCGCGCGCGAGCACATCCCCGGCGCGTCGTGGGGCGTCGTCATCGATGATCATCTCGCCCACGCCGCCCCCTTCGGCGTGCGCGACATCGCCACGCACGCGCCGGTGGACACGAACTCCGTGTTCCGCATCGCGAGCATGACCAAGAGCTTCACCGCCGTCGCGATCCTCATGCTGCGCGACGAAGGGAAACTCTCGCTCGACGATCTCGCCGAGAAGTGGATCCCCGAGCTCAAGTCCCTGCACTACCCCACCACGGACTCTCCGCGCCTCACCATCCGGATGCTCCTCTCGCACGACACCGGATGGCCGGAAGACAATCCGTGGGGCGACCAGCAGCTGTCCATCTCGGACAGCGCGCTCGGCGCGATGGTCGCGCGTGGCATCCCGTTCTCGCACGCGCCGAACACGGCGTACGAGTACTCGAACTACGCCTTCATGCTCCTCGGCCGCGTGGTCACGCGCGCGTCGGGCGTTCCGTACACCAAGTTCATCCAAGAGCGCATCCTCACACCGCTCGGCATGTCGTCGAGCACCCTCGAGCCCGCGAGCGTGCCGCGCGATCGGCTCGCGCAAGGCTACCGCTGGGAAGACCAACAGTGGAAGCTCGAGCCGCAGCTCCCGAACGGCGCCGGCGGCTCGATGGGCGGGATGCTCACGAGCCCGCGCGACATGGGCGTGTGGATCTCGATGATGCTCGCCGCGTGGCCGCCGAGGGACGGCGCCGAGCTGGGTCCGCTCAAGCGGAGCTCCCTGCGCGAGATGCAACAGATGCATCGCTCGCGTCCGCCCGCGGTGGAGTACGACACGCTCACGAAGCGCATCCATCTGTCCGCCCCCGCCTACGCGTTCGGACTGCGCATCATGGCCGACTGTCGCTTCGACCACATCGTGGCGCACGCCGGCGGACTCCCGGGATTCGGCTCGCTCATGATCTGGCTTCCCGAGTACGGCGTGGGGATGTTCGCCTTCGGCAATCGCACGTACACCGATTGGTCGTCGACGGCGGACTCCGCGTTCGCGCTGCTGATCGCCACGGGCGGCCTCGAACCGCGCGCTCCCGTGCCCGCGCCGGCGCTCGTACGCGCACGCGACCAGGTGTCGCGCCTCGTGATGAGCTGGAACGACGCCCTCGCCGATTCACTCGCGAGCATGAACCTGTTCCTCGATCACTCGAAGTCGCACCGCCGCGCGCAGCTCGACTCCCTGCACGCGAAACTTGGCGCGTGCTCGGCGGCGAAGACCTGGTACGTGGTGGAGAACGCGCTGCGCGGACAGTGGGTCATGCCCTGCGAACGTGGCGCACTCGGCGTGAGCATCACGATGGCGCCCACGATGCCTCCGAGCGTGCAATATCTCGACGTGACCGCGGTCCCGAGCTCGCTCGTGGGCGCGAGCGGCGCGAAGCGCGCGGCGCACGGGATCTGCGTGGCGCGGTAGGCTACGGTGCGACGTGCCGGCGGGCGGCGTACTCCTTCGCGGCGACCTGGCGCTTACACGCTGCGAGCCTCGCGCGAACCGCGCGCGAGTCTCTCGCTACGCGCCGGGCCGCCGCTCCGGAGCACGCCACCCGCCTTCGGATCGCACACTACTCGCGCCGTCTGGATGCCCGGGAGCGAGTTCGGTCCCCGGCGGAGCCGCCCCCGCGCGTAGCAAGAGACTCGCGCGCACTTTGCGCGAGGCTCGCAGCGTGTAAGCGCGAGGGCGGCGGAGCCGGGGGCCGAACGAGCGATTCGGCTACCAAGGATTGTCCGGCAGCACCACGAACCGTGGCCGGTCCACGGCGATGCCGTCCAGGTGCAGGAGCGCCAGGCCCACGCCCGCCGCGCCTTGCATCATGCCCGTCTGCGCGATGACCTCCGCCGGCGACACGCGGTTCTCCGCCTGGACCCACTTGAGGCCGTCGCCATCCACCGTCGCGCGCGCGAGCGTGTCGTCGGCCACGCGCGCCGCGAACGCGAGGTACTTCCGCTCCTTCGTGAGACCGTAGAGCGACAGGAAGAACTCGCACACGCCGCTGTTGCCGCAGCATTGCGAGATGTTGTTCCAGTAGCCGGAGAGATCCGGATGCGTCTCCGGCACGCCGCTGTCGATGATCCCCTGCGCGAGACGCGGCACCTCGCCGCTCCACTTCCCGCTCCCGGTGGCGAGGCCGAGCTGGTGATACAGCCGCGCGGTGCCGGCGGGGCCGTGGCACCAGCTCAAGTAGAAGAGATCTTCGCCGCCCGGCTCGTGGTGGAACACCTTCTTGCCACCGGTGTCCGTGGTCGTCGCGATCGCATCGAGGTACGTCGCCCCCGCGATCGCGGCGTCGAGGAACTGTTGCTCGCGCGTCTCCAGGTAGAGCGTCGCCAGGAAATACGACACGCCGGCCGTGCCGTGCGAGAAATTCGGATAGCGCCTCTCGAATCCCGGAGACACTTCCCACTTGAGTCCGCCGCGCTCGGGGATCCCCGCCTCCACGAGATGCCGCCCCGCGAGCGTGGCCGACTTCCGTGCCGCGTCATCACCCAGCGCGCGCTCGGCCCAGAGCATCGTGAGTCCGATGCCCGCGCTCCCCGCGATTGTGTCGTTCACGTCGTTCCACGCGATCCCCTTCCCTCGCGCCGTCTCCGCGTCATGCAGCAGCGCGATCGCGCGATGCGCCGCGTCGCGGTAGCGAGCGCCCCCCGTGGCCGCGTGCGCGCGCTCGAGCACGAACGCGGTGCCGGCCACGCCCGTGTACAGCCCCGCCCCTTCGTCGCCGAGCTGCGATTTGTCCGCGGGGAGGGTCGCCGCGAGGTGGTCGGCGCCGAGCGCGGCGCGATCGAGCATCGTCGCCCACTTGGTGGCGTTCCAGAGCTCCAAGTAGAACAGCACCACGCCGGGCATCCCGTTGTACAGGTCGAGCTCGACGCTCTCGGGCTTGAGCGGATCCGCCGGCCACGCGACGCCGCTCGTGTGTTCCTGCGCCGAGCGCCTGATCCACTGCTCGGCGCGCACCGCGGCGTTGTAGTACGGGCGCGCGGGGGCGATGAGGTCGCGGAACAGGCGCTTCCACCCCGCGGGCGCCGAGATCATCGCTGCGAACGCCGCGCCGCGCTCGAAGAGCTCGCGGCGAGTCACGCGGTGGCGGTCGCGGAGGTCTTCGAACATGCGGAGTACTATCGCCCGCGAGACGGTGCTGTCAATGCACGGGCTTGGCGACAGCGGCGGCGTCACCTCGCGAGCAGCGTCTGCAGCGAGTCGTAGGTGACGACGCGCGCGGTGGCGCGGAGCGTGCCGCCGTTCCGGAGAGTGAGCGTGAAGGGAACGCTGTCGCCCGCGTTGACGGCGCGGCCGAGCGAGGTGAGCATGAGATGCATGCCGCCGGGCACGAGCGAGAGCGTTCCATTCGCGGGCACCGGCACGGGCGTGAACGCGGTGTCCATCGCGGGCATCTCGCCCCCCGACATCGCGGCGTGGATGATCGCGTACCGCGCGACAGGCGATTGCGCACTGATAATCGTGTCCGCGGGGCCGCCGTTCTCGAGCGTGAAATAGACGGCCATCGATGCGCCGGCCGGCGCACCGGTGATGATCGGCGCGGGAGCGAGCGCATTCCGCACCTTGATGGCGGCGCGCCGCGGCCGGATCTCGAGGAGGCGCGGGATGTCGTCCGCCCAGTCCTTGCGCGTGACGCCGTACGCGTAGGCGAGCCGCATGCTGTCGTCCGCGGTGAAGGCGAGCATGAGCGCGGCGTGCGACACGCCGTAGTTCCCCGCGGTGGTATCGCGCTCGGAGGGAGGGAGTCCCATCGATTGCTCGATCGCGTTGATCTCCGGCACGGGACCGCGCACGCCGATGAAGCTGCTGTCGAAATGTCCCAACCAGGCGCGCAGCTGCGCCGGCGTGTCGCGCGCGGGATCGGTGGAGACGAACACGACGCGCAGGCGCGCCTGCTCCGCGGGGGACAGCGACTTCTTCACCGCGGCGATGTTCGCCATGTGCAGCGGGCAGATGTCGGGGCAGTGCGTGTAGCCGAAATAGAGGAACGTGAGGTAGCCGTCCGTTTCCGCGCGGAAGTGGAAGGGACGGCCATCCATGCTCGTGAGCGTGAAGTCCGGCTTGCCCTTGGCGGGGGCGAGGGTCATGCCGTGGTACGACGGCGGGGCGGCGCGCTCCACGCTGCAGGAGACGGCGGCGAACGCGGCAGCGGCGAGCATGCCGGCCGTCCAGGCGGTGGTGACGTGCAGCATGGCCATACTATGGATTCCCGTGCACCGAGTGGGCAAGCCGCCGTTCCAAACGCGTACGACCAAACGCGCCGTCAGCCTGACGACCGCCTCAGAACTCCGCGCGCCGCGGAGCTTCACTCCTCCAGTCGCGAATACGTCGCGTCGCCCTTGACCGCGAAGAGCGCGTGCGAGAGGGCGAAGTATCCGAACAGCACCGCGTCCACAGGATTGGGCCGAAGTTGCACGGTTGCCTGGAGCCCCATGATGAGCAGCTGCAATACGAAGAATCCCGCGACCATGCCGGCCAACCACCGCGCTCTCGCGTCACGATCGCGATAGATGCGGAACCAGAGGAAGAGCTGCCCGCCGCCCACGACGATCGGGAAGAACACCACGCGAGGCGAGAACGGCCCGTAGAATCGCGTCACCGCGCTCGCGTGCTGCACGAGCCAGGCCAAGCGCCACGCGGCCCAGAGTATCGAGATCCAGACGGCGAGGGCGAAGTTGCGCCAGATCATTCGGAGCGCGAACCCATTCGCGCCGCGTGGGCGTAGCCGAGCGCGCCGGCCACTTCGCACAGGATGCGCACGACGTCCGCGATCGGCATCGACCGGATGGCTAGACCGCGGTGGGCATGCGACTCAACCTATGTTCGCAGTTGCGGCGGAGCGAGCCGCCCTTCCAAACGCGTACGACCAACCCGCCCTCCGCCGTTCCAAACGCGTACGACCAACGCCGCCGTCAGCCCTCTCAGGGATCCATCCTATATATGTGCCCCGCCCGCATAACGAACCGCACCCTCAGCGTGGCCTCGATGTCTTTCGACGGATCCCCGTCGGTAGCAACGATGTCCGCATCGAACCCCGGCCCGATGGTGCCGATGCGCTGGCCGAGCCCAAGTGATTGTGCCGAGACCGAAGTGGCACTCACGATCACGTCCATCGCCTTGAGCTTCCCCTGTCGCACTCGACAGACCAGATCCTCCGCATTCCGCCCATGCGCGCCCGCCACGGCATCCGTGCCGAACACGAGCTTGAGCCCCTTCGTGCGGCCTGCCGTGTCGACGCCCGCCTGCGCGAGCGGGAGCGCGCTCTCCATGGAGGCGAATCCAGCCGCGTTGAAATTGCCGATCCCCTCGAACCACGCCTTGTGGTCCAGATAATTGTGGAACACGAGCCCGCACTGCGGATCGTAGTACGTGCCGTGCGCCACCATCATCGCGCGCGCCGTGCTGTCGGCGAACACGCCGTGCTCGATCTCGGTGCAGCCGGCTTGCGTCGCGCGTTCCATGGAGATCGCCGAGTGCGCGTGCACGAGGGTGCGGAGGCCGAGGTCCTTGGCTTCGCCGCAGGCGGCGGCGAGCTGCGAGTCGCTCATGGTGGCGCCGCCCCCTTCGCGTATGGACTTGGACGCGAAGATCTTGATGAGGTCCGCGCCCTGCGCCTTGAAGCGGCGCACCACGGCGCGGAGCGAATCGGGGGAACCGCCCGCGGTAGTGCCGTCGAGCGCGCCGAGCGACGTGAGGATGCGCGGGCCGGGGATCGCGCCGGCGTTGATCGCGTCGCGGAGGGGGCCGTTCTGCGGCTCGCCCACGCTTTGCACCGTGGTGAATCCGGCGCGCAGCGTGGCCCACGCGTTGGCGGCCTGCGCGAGTGAGGCGGTCGCGGGGGAGTCGCCGTCGCTGTCGGTGTGCAGGCGTCCGCGCGAATTGATGTACCAGCCGAGGTGCACGTGCACATCGATGAGGCCGGGGAGCACCGTGCGCTTGCCGAGGTCGATGCCGTTGGCGGGGAGTGGGCCTTTCGAGGCGCGGACATCGACGATGTGATCGCCGTCGATGACGATGTCCTGGTTGAGGAGCGTGCGGCCGGTGCCGTCGAGCACGCGGGCGGCGCGGATCACGATGGTTCGCGGCGGCGGCGGGCTCTGTGCGGGCGCGCGTGCCGCGAGCGCCACCACGAATAGCAAGGCGAAGAACCGGCAGGACGAACGGGATGACAGGATGGAGAACGACTTGACGTGTGCCATGGCCGAGGGGTGATGACCCCGTGATAAGACAGCCGCCGGCGGACTACGGCAAGGCGTGCGTGCGCGCGAGGAGGCTGATGATCTCGCGGGTGGTTCCTGTCTCGCCGAGCCGCGGGAAGATGCGCGTCACACTGTTGGCGTGCGCGTCGGCGCTCAGGTCCGTCATCGCGTCCACGGCGAGGGTGACGTTGTAGCCGAGCTCGAACGCGGCGCGCGCGGTACTCTCGACGCCGATGCTCGTGGAGATCCCGGCGAGGACGATCTGGGTGACGCCGAGCTTCGTGAGTTGCGAGTGGAGGTCCGTGTTGGTGAACGCGCCCCAAGTGCGTTTGGTGACCGTGAGGTCGGACGGTTGACGGCCGAGTTCGGGAACCAGCTCGGCCCAGTCGGCGGGGCGGTTGGTGGTGGGGCGTGATTGCTCGACGCGGCCGGGCGCGCCGCCGGTGACGTTGACGAGGACAACGGGGAGACGGCGCGCGCGGAAGGCGTCGGCCAGGGTGCGGGCGTTGGTAAGGATCTCGGGGACGGCGTGCGCGGTGGCGAGGGAGACGATGCCCTTCTGGAGGTCGATGAGGACGAGGGCTGTGGTGGGGTCGAGGGTGGTGATGGGCATCGTAGCCTCACGATTGATAATTCCAGCGCGCGGGCACTGCCAGCGAGCGGCGCGCGGCTGCGCGGACACCTCGAGAACCCGGGCATCACTCACGCGCCGATGCTTATCGTGCACTACGGCAGGTCTTTCTGCGAGACCTACGCGCTCGAGTGACACGACCTGCGCGACGATGCGAAGCTTCGGCACCTCAGATCGTCGCTGCTGGCAGCCACGCTGAAGGGCGCAGCGGAGGTCAGCGTCGCCGCGCCAGTGCGAGTGGAGCAGAAGATCCCACTCGGCGTGGTCGCCCTATTCCTTTTCTGCCGCACACAGCAGGACGACCCAGCGGCTGCCATATTCCACCCGCCGCACGCCACGCGACCGCCGTCGCCCGGATCCTCAAGTACATCGCCATGTCCGTCGCCGCAGCCCCGGAACAGGTGGAGCACTGGCACGAGGTTCGCGCCATCGTGCTGGCGCGAGACAGCCACACTTGTAGGGAATGCGGCTCGGCCTGTTCGCGCGGTGAGGCCGACGTACATCACCTGATTCCTCGCGCCGCCGGTGGCGCCGATGACCCGGCAAACCTGATCACGCTCTGCGATGGATGCCATGCCGCGCACCATCCCAATCTCCACGGCACTCTTGCTCGGCGTACGATCGAGCGCTGGGGCCTGCGACTAGCAAGGTGGCTGGATCAGCGGCACCAATTGACGGGCATCGACGAGTCGCTAGGTGCGGTATTGCGCCTGCTCGGGGCGGCACGCTTTCGCTCGCCGCAATTGGAGGTCGTGCTGGCCGCCCTTCGCGGTGAGTCGCTACTTCTCGTGAGCGCCACCGGGTCGGGCAAGTCTCTCTGCTTCCAGGTGCCAATCCTCTTGAAGCGCGGATGCGGGATCGTGATCTCACCGCTCAAAGCGCTGATGAGCGAACAGGTGGCTGGCCTGCAGCGCAAAAAGATCCCCGCAACATTCATCAATGGCGACCTCGGACCGAAGGAGAAAGAAATTCGATACCAGCTCCTGCGGGATAAGGCCATCAAGTTCCTTTACTGCACACCAGAGCGGTTCGATCCCGGCATGGTGCGTGAGTCGGAGATCGCTGAGATCCGCAATGCGCGGCCGTGTTACTTGGTGATCGATGAGGCACACTGCATCGACCGTTGGGGGAACGACTTGCGTCCGAGCTACGGCAAACTCGGTGAGGTTCGACAATCCCTCGGCAGTCCACCCGTACTGGCGTTTACGGCAACGGCGGGCGTTCAGAGTCAGCGACGCATCCTGCAATCACTCGGGATACTAGAAGCTCGTGTGGTGGTGACCGGAGTGAATCGCCCGAACATTGCACTTGCGCGCTTGGACAATGTGCCAGACGCAGCGCGTTACGAAGTAATCGCGAAGCTCCTTCGGTTGGTCGTGAAGGACCGCGCGATGCTGTTCGTTCCCACGGTCAAGACCGGCAAGGCACTCCAAGCGGGTCTCCTTTCGCATGGGTTGAACATCCCGTTCTTCCATTCCTCCCTTGGCACGGCAAACGACCGAGACATGCTGCTTGGACGTTTCACAGGTCGGATCGAACCCACTGAACGCGTTGTGATTTGCACAAACGCATTCGGCATGGGGCTCGACGTGCCAAACGTGCGGCTGGTCATTCACTGGCAGCATCCCGCGTCGGTCGAGGACTATCTCCAGGAATTCGGCCGGGCGGGTCGCGACGGCAAGCCCTCGGTTGCAATCCTGTTCACGGGCAAAGGTGACGAAGGGTTGCAGAGGTTCATGGCGGAGAAGACGGTCGCTACCGCCCAGACCGACGCGGCGTCCAGAGAGGACGCGCTCCGTGCCAAGTTTGACGGCATCTCACAGATGCATACGTTGGCGACCTCGAGGAGTATTTGCTTCAGGAGTGCGATCACTCAGTACTTCGAGGAGACGCGGTCGCCCAGGCGGAAGTCGCTTGCCGTAATTCTCCTTGAGTGGATCTTCTCGCGCACTACGAAGGTCCCTCAACGGCGGCGGTGTTGCGACAAGTGCGACAGCGTAAGCGCCAAGAACGTCACCGACTGGGCTGAGCAGGCGCTCGGATTGGATCGAGGCGCGCGAAGTCGCGCGAGCGCCGGTGAAGTAGCGCGCCCGGTCGGACCACGGCAGAAGGTTGAGGTTGGCGATCGACAGGTAGCCCGCCTCGGCAAGGTGGCGGAACCCAGGCCACCTTCCTACGGGGATTCCGTCTAGACAGGATGGCAGCTTGAAGGGCCTCAGTTTGCGATCAGTCCGGCGCGGTCAGAGGGCCCGTGCTCGAACAGAAGGATTTCGACACCTTTGTGTTCCTTCTTGCGGATCGCGATGCGGGTCGCAAAGGCGCGGTGCGCGTCTCCGTGACAGCCGGACGACGGGGGATTCCGCTCCAGGCCCGTGTTCTAGCGCGTTAGAGGGGCGATTGTGGCCTGGAAAGCGTGGTGGGTTGGGTCTGAATGATTTCGATCACTCTTGGACTGCGAGAGTCGGAGAGCTGGCTGCCATTCCATGATTACCTAAGCGTTCCCAGGCAACCTCTCCAACCTTCTTGGCCTGCTGCTGGATGAACAGCGTACACAGCCTGGCCCCCCTTCCGACAACAGCCGCGAATGAGTGAAAGCAAGGTGACTTCACACAGCGTGTTTGATGAGATTCCAGCCAACCTTCAGCTGCCGTTGAGCAGAGAGGCGCTCGCCAAGGCGATTCAGGAGGGTGTTGGCTATTTGGAGCACGTGCCGCAAATGCCGCCCCCCCTATACGGCGGCGATGGCTACGTCGCGAAGCGTGATGCTGCCATCGCTGCGGGTGTGCGCGCACTGATCGAATGCGCCGGGATCTTGAGGACGGAGGAGTACTTCGTCCGCAACCCAGCGTACCAGGCAGAGCAGCTACGACGCACCGCCCTAGCTACGGCTGAGGCCGCGCTGGCACGGCTCCGGAGGACCGTCCGCTGGCTCGACAACTGGCTCTTCACGTACCAGATCGCGCTCAGGGATACCTTGGATCTTCCACCGGGATACTTCGATCGCAAGCCTGTAACGCGAACCTATGTGCCATTTGAGTTCGATGCTCGCTTGGTGCTCGCAGTGCAGAAGCGGCGCCCAAGATCTGCACACTTTGTCGCATCCTGAGTTGTCCTAAGTTCCGTGGACACCATCCTAAGGTACATTGGGGCCAGGAGGTGTCAGATGCGAGCACGGCGGAAGTTCACGCGCGAGTTCAAGGTGGAGGCGGTGCGGTTGGTGCGCGAGCGTG
>Ga0335085_10002380_pt1 | contig 35337 bp, 24 predicted proteins | sample Lox_Sample_45_FD_206712 | JGI IMG/M metagenome (GOLD analysis project Ga0335085, IMG submission 206712) | Soil microbial communities from Loxahatchee National Wildlife Refuge, Florida, United States - Lox_Sample_4.5 | ecosystem: Environmental > Terrestrial > Soil > Wetlands | place: USA... | reverse complement strand
ACTTTATTCGTGCCCAGTTCTCGGAAGACTCGCGCCACGAGATTCGCTTGTGGAGACTGGGTGAAAACAAGCCGCAGCCGAAGGGGCCACAGGTCAACGAATACGCACAAGTTCCAGTACTGAACCAGCAGCAGTTGGTGTTGGAGTGGAAGTGGAACGTGCCGCCGGGCGGTCAGCGCTGGGAAAGCCAACGCGTGGCGATTCCGGTTGCCGACAAAGGCGTCTACCTGGTGGAAGCCACCAACGGCACGCTGCGAGCGTACACGATTGTTGTCGTTACGGACCTCGCAATCATTACGAAAGCTGCTCCCGGACGCCTGGTGGGCTTTGTCGTCAATCGGACGACAGGCGATCCGATCGCCGAAGCTACGGCACGGGTCTGGATTGATCAGCAGGAGGTCGCCAACAAACCGACCGACCAGCAAGGCGTTGTCGATCTCTCGATTACGCAGGCCAAGCCGGAAAACGTCGCTGTGCTGGCCTCGTATCAGGGAGACGTTACAGTCAACGCCCCGGGGGCCTGGAACATGGGGTCGGAGTCCCGGAACCTGCGTGGCTATACGTACACCGATCGCCCGGTGTACCGGCCGGGCGATACGGCGCACTTTAAGACGATCGTGCGAACCGAGACTCCGAGCGGATACATGATTCCGAAGGAACGAGAGCTACGGCTTGAGCTGCGCGATCCACGGACCTATGAGGTCATCTGGCAGCAGAATGTGACGCTTTCGGATCTAGGTACGGCGCACTGGGATTACCCGATACCCGCCGACGCCAACCTAGGCTTCTATTACCTCAACGTGCAGTCGGGCGAGCGGTACGTGGAAGGCGTGCGCTTCTCGGTGCAGGACTACAAGAAGCCTGAGTATGCCGTAAAGGTCACAGCACAGACGCCGCGCGTGCTGCAAGGGGAGCCGATCAAGGCGACAATCGATGCCCGTTACTACTTTGGCGAACCAGTAGCCAATGCGAAGGTCAAGTGGGTCGTGCACACCTCAACATATTGGCCGTTCGGGCGCTATGAGTCTGACTCGGATACGGGCGACGAGAGTTACGAGGCAGGCGGCGAAGACCAAGGCGAAGGCGATACCTACGGCGGCGAGCAGGAGACCGAAAAAAGCGGCACGCTCGACAACGACGGCAAATTGCAAATCACGATCCCGACAAAAGTCAGCACAAACAAGGCGGATGTGATTTATCGCATCGAAGCGCGCGTCACCGACGAAGGCAATCGCGAGATCGCGGGTCACGGATTTGCACTGGCGACGTACGGCAGTTTCTACCTCACGGCGCAGCCGACTTCGTATGTATACAGCAAGGGCAGCACTGCGACCATCAGTGTCATGGCGCAAGATTACGACAAGAAGCCGGTTGGGACCGCATTCCGAGCAGAACTGAGCCGCTGGAACTGGCAGAAGCGGTCAGGCGAGTTGGTTTCCAGTGCACAGGGGCAGACGGGCACAGACGGCAAGGGACAGGTGCAATTCACGATTCCGGACTCAGGGGAATTTCGCATTCGTGTCAGCGCAATGTCTGTCCAGAATCGCGAGGTCGAGGACACGGCGTATCTGTGGGCGCCGGGCCAAAGTCCGTTGTGGGCAGGAACGCAGCAGGAACGCATTCAGATTGTCGCCGACAAGAAGTCGTATGCTCCGGGTGATACCGCGCATGTGCTCATTGTGACCGGCAAAGAGCCGACGAGCGTGCTGATAGGAGCGGAGGGCAATGGGCTGTACTCGGCACAGGTCGTTAAGAGCAACGGCGGCAGCGTGACCGTGGATATTCCGGTGCAACCGGAGTTTGCGCCGAATTTCTACGTATCGGCCGCGTTTATTCGGGGCAACAAGTTTTATTCTGGCAACAAGAGCCTTAAGGTTCCGCCAACGCAGCATGTAATGACGGTCGACCTGACGCCGTCGAAGCCGCAATATCAACCCGGGCAGCCGGGCGCGTACACCCTCAGGGCGACCGACTCGGCTGGCAAGCCAGTCGGTGGCGCCGACTTCAGCCTCGGTGTTGTGGACGAAGCGATTTATGCCATCGAACCCGAGACGGTTGGGAATATCGTCAATGCCTTTTACGGGACGATCTACTCCAAGGTCTCGACGGACAGTTCACTGAGCTACTACTTCAGCGGCCAGGCGGGCAAGCGAGCCATGCAATTGGCCGTCGGTAAGGCCGCCGGTCGCAGTTCATCGGCGCTTGCTCAGCTCAAACCGGAGCGGCTGGTGCAGCCGAAGATCAGAAAAGCATTTCCCGATACCGCCTATTGGGTAGCTGATGTACGCACTGACAGCAGCGGGCAGGCCACGGTGAGGTTCGACTATCCGGATGCCATTACGTCGTGGCGGGCGACGACGCGCGGCGTGACGCAGAACACGATGGTTGGCAGCGCCGTCGAGAATACCATTGTGCGCAAGAACCTGATGGTCCGGCTGGTGGTGCCGCGGTTCTTCCGTCGCGGCGATGAGATAGTCCTCTCGACCATTGTGCAGAACTATCTGCCTGCGGAAAAGAATGCACGGGTATCGATGGAGTTCACAGGCTTGCAAGTGCTCGATGGAGCAACACGTGACCTGCCGGTTCCGAGCCGGGGGACCGTGAAGGTTGACTATCGCGTGCGCGTGCTCGATGTGGAGTCGGCGAAGGTCCTGGGGAAGGCGCTCACCGACGTCGAGAGTGATGCCATGGAGTTGACGGTGCCCGTGGAGCCATTCGGCGTGAGGCTTGCCATCGCCAAGTCGGGATCGACGGGGCAGACAGGGAATAGTACGGTGAGCGAACAGGTTGCGTTCCCGCCGGGCGCAGAGACCGGGACGCGCAAGTTGAACATCGAGCTGACGCCATCGATTGCCGGTACAATTTTCGGCGCACTCGACTTCCTCACTTCGTATCCATACGGCTGTACCGAGCAGACGATGTCAAGTTTCCTGCCTGATGTTCTGGTTGCTGACGCGATGAAGAAGTTGGGGGTTGGCACAAACATCAATCCGCAGACGCTGAACAAGCAGGTGCAGGCAGGACTCGATCGGCTGTATCAGTATCAGCACCCTGATGGCGGTTGGGGATGGTGGCAGACCGACGATTCGCAGCCCTTTATGACGGCCTATGTGCTTGCAGGATTGGTGCAGGCGAAAGCCGCGGGCTATGACGTGGAAGACCCGCGCATCGAGCGGGCCCGCAAGTGGTTGCTACCGCAGTTCACGCGCTCGACGGCGGTGAAGACTGATTTACAGGCATACATGGCGTATGCGCTGGTGCTCAGTGGAACGGATTCTGATGCCACAGTCGTTGATTCGGTCTGGAACCAGCGGGCGACGCTTACTGCGTATGGGAAAGCCCTGCTTGGCCTGGCGATGGCGCAGATCAATGACGGGCGAGCAAACGATCTAGCGAAGCAACTTGCATCGGAGGCGAAGCAGGACGACTCACAGGCGTGGTGGCCGACCGACACCAACAATCTCATGGAGTTCTCGGGCGATACGACCCCACAAGCGACAGCATACGCGTTGAAGCTGCTGGATCGTGTCGATCCCCAGAGCCTGTTGCTTCCGAAGGCAGCGCTGTATCTCGTCAGTCATCGCGGTGAAGGCTATTACTGGGACTCGACACAGCAGACAGCGATGGTCATCTATGGGCTTACCGACTACTTACAACGTACACAAGAGCTGAAGCCGAACTTCAGTTTGGATGTGCAGGTGAACGGGAAGACGGTAGGGACAAAGAAATTCACAGCCGCCGATGCGACGGCTCCGCCGGCGGTCATTTCACTCAGTGAGAATCAGCTTTCGCAAAGTACAAACCAGATTCGGCTGGTGAAGTCGGGCGACGGACGGCTCTATTGGTCAGTGCGTGGAGAGTACTACTCCAGTCAGTCGAATGTGGTGAATACCGGAACGTTCCAACTCAGCACGGTTCGCGAGTACTACAAACTCACGCCGCAACAGACGGGCGATAAGCTGGTGTATCACCTCGACCACCTTTCCGGCCCCGTGCAGGTGGGCGACACGCTGGCGGTACGCATCACGGTCGGCGGAAGCGGATGGCGCTATCTGATGATCGAAGATCCGATTCCATCGGGTACGGAATCGATTGCGCGGGACGATCTGTATCAACTCGATCAGGAGCCGCCGTGGTGGAGCACGCGTTGGCGGAGCTATCGGGAACTGCGCGACGATCGAACAACTTTCTTCAACTACTGGTTTCCGCGCGGACAATCGGAGTACACATACCTGCTGAAAATGGTGAACCCGGGAGTTTTCCGGGTGAGCCCAACCCGCGTGGGGCCGATGTATCAGCCGCAGTACTTGTCGACAAGTGACTCGCTTACGGTGACGGTGAAATGACTCCGACGACCACAAACCGCGCCGGTGTCCTCAAGCTCTGGTTGTTGAACTTCCTCGCGAATGCCGCCTTGCTCGCGCTTTGGTACTTCTGGCTGCTTATCCCTGATGCGCACGTGTGGCAGGTAGCCGGATCGGCGTTGCTTGCGTTGATCGTGGTGATCTCGGTGCTTTGGTTGCGTGCGGGAACGTTGGCTTGGTTCCGAGTTGGAGAGTTTCGCAGCAAGGGGGGCATCTGGTGCGCCTATCGTCATTCGTGGCGATATGTTCTTGCCCTGGGCATCTGGGTGCTGGTTTTCGGGGTGATTGCCTGGGGGCTTTGGGGGCTTTACGACTACCTGCCGCAGTTTGCGGTCTGGTTCCGTCAGAAGTTGGGAGGCGGTCCGAGCCCGCGCAACATTCTGCGTGGTATGAACGGGTTATTGCTACTCATCGGCCTATTGGTAATTCCCGGCCTGTGGGTACCCATGGCTACGACAATCTCATCAGTTGGGTTTAAGGCCGAGCACGTTATTCTGTCTCGTCGCTTGTGGAAACGCCCGCTGTATTGGTTGTGGTTCTGCTTGCTGTTGGGCGCGACAGTTTACGCTGCCTATAAGCTGGTCTGGTGGATTCCCGACCTGCAGACCCTTCGGCAGCAGGCGTGGAGCATGTCGTCGCGTTTCCTGCTGGCCTACATCATCGCCGTGACGGGGTTTATCGCTCTCGTGTGGATGACGGCGCTGCACACCGATCGCGAAGATCCTATCTCGATCGAGTCAGACGATTAATCATTGGCCGGGTGGCAGCCCCTCCTGCAACCACCGAATCAGAGTCTCGCGTCCATTTTGGGCGACTAGCTTCGAGACTCTTGCCAGCGCATCGGCGTACGCTTCGCGCATCTGTTGCTCGCTCGCAGGGGACCGCAGTGCCTTCTCTAACGCGCTGATACTCTCGAAGTTGCCGCCGGTTCTCGTCGAGCCATTCGGCTGCGCCAGGTAGAGCACGAGTCCTTCGCGAAGCCACAGCGCCGTTCCGGGCTTGGCGTGCTCCTCGATCAGCATATGAAGCAGTTCATGACGAAGAGTTGTTTCGAGCGTTCCAGCGTCCTGCAACACGTCACTGGGCTGCATGCGAATAGTGTTCCCGCGAGTTGAAGCGGCTACCCATCCGGGCTCACCGGTAGCATCGCGAAAGGCTGCGACCGTAGCATAGACTTTCAGCTTGGCTGAACTGATATACACGAGGCCCGTGTTCTCTTCGGCCTCGTGCATCAATCGAGTAGCCAGAGGCAGCAACAGATGATCGCGTTCGGGATGCGTCGTGAACAATACGACATCTTCACTGCTCAGTTGCTGCCACTGTGTACCCTGCGCGCTAACTCCCAAGCGCGTGCCGGGATAATAGAAAGCCAGGATCTCGCGATACGACCGCCCCTCTTCGCCCATCACTTCGGCTCCGACTTGGCAGAGACCTACACCATGCCCTGAGCCGCGTCCGTGAAAGACGATCTTGTCGCCTTGCACCTGCACGTCGTACCAGTTGCTCTTTAAGCGGTCCCAGCCGATGTTGTGCCCGATAGCTGAGCGAAATGTGAGCCCAGGCACAATGATGCTATGGCTGCCAGCTACGGTCACGAATTCTACTCGTCCGCTTGGAGTGCGCTGCAGGACCGTTACAGAACGCAGCTGCCCGGGCACATTGACGCCTTCTGCTGCCAGAGCGCGCTGCAGTTCGTGTTTGCTGACTTCGCTGCCCCACTGACTTGTGCCGTTGCGGACGCAATAGGTATCGGAGTGCTGCTTAAGATAGGGCGCGCGCTGTTCATCGTTGCCCAGGATAAAGCGCCCGTCTTCGGTTGTACCCCCGCAGTTGGCGTGATAGTACGTCGCCGCGGGCTCGCCGTCGTACCACAGCACTTCGCTGGCTGTTGCTTCGACGATCTTTCGCAGCCGCGGAGTTGCATCGGAGATTCTTAGGTTCTGGCAATGTGTTGAGTCGCAAAAATCGAAGCCATCGAGGGCATGGCGGCTGCCGAAGTGCATCGCGTAGGTGCGCGCCGTCACCGCCATAGCTTTCAATGCTTCGTCCGATTTGAATGTGCCGGTCTCTCCCGCCAGCACGCCCGCGATGTACTCATCCATCGGCATCGAGGCAGTGACAAGCAAGTGGCCTTCGTTCGCACGGATATCGATCGGGAAATCAGCCTTTAACGTTGGCGCGGATCCTGGGGACACCCGGTAGGTGCCTGCGACATGCACATCCTGAGTTGAGGACTTATCCGCTTCGATTTGGATGCGCGAGCCGACCGCCCGAAGAGTAAGAGCTGCGAAGCCGGTTTCAGCGCAACTGGCACACTTGCGAACTCGCGCTCGCCCCGGGTCGGCGACAAGCTTTAATGTCGGCGAAGGATGCAAATACCACAGGCGCACGCGAACAGTGTGGGGAAAGTCATGCTGGCCGACCGGTCTGGACCCGGTACCAGGCTGAGAAAGCGCAAGGTCAGCAGCCCATAGGAACGACATCACCATCAAGGCAGTGGCAATTGCCTTCATCATCGGGCCTCACCCTGTTTGCCGCCATCGCGAGTGAAGGCATATGCGGTAAAAATGTCGCGTGCGACGCTCGCCGCATCCGTTGGTCCATGACCCTTTTCCAGGAATATGACGAAGACGACCTCCGGCCGTTCGGCGGGAGCATACCCAGCAAACCAGCCGTGGCGCCACGTTCCTTCTTCAACGAGCGAAGTGCCGGTCTTGCCCGCAACACTCATCGACGAATCAGGTCGTGCGAGGTGTCCCATGCCGTAGGAAACCGATCCCTCCAGTCCTGCGAACACTGGCGCCAGCCTGGGGTCATGCTTCTGTGCGAGGATCGCGACGCTCTGATAAGCGCGCAACAGTTCGAGAGGAGTTACATGCACCCCGCCTTCCCCAATTGCCTCCATTTGCAGTTCGGCTTGCGTTTGAGCCAGCACAACGCTGCCGGTGGCCTCTTTGGGTGCGAGCCCACTGGGAGAGCTAAAGCCGAATTTGACGAAACTATCGCGTAACTCCGAGGGAGACAGCCGGGTTGCGAGCCTGGCGAAATACGTGTTGCATGAGTATGCGAGGGCGGTTGCCGGATCGAAAGGTTGTTTCATATCCGGATGGGTGCAATTCAACTGGTGGCCGCCGACACTTAGGGAGCGCCTGCACATCAGCGTCGTCTGGTCATTGATCTTGCCGGATTCGAGCAGGGCCATCAGGGTGAAGGTCTTGACGCTCGAGCCGGGAAGCGCAACGCGCTGCGCGGCGACGTCCAGATGATAGGCCGCTAGTACCTTGCCGGTGGCGACGTCGATCACAACAGCCGTGCCGCGTCTACCGGCCATCGTATGGTCCACGGCCTGTTGCAATGCGACCTTGGCCACCTTGTTCGTCGTGTTTTGTGACCAGGAATAGTCCGACGTTGTCAGACCTATCGCAAGGCAGCAGAAAGTTACCAATCGTAGGCTCACGTGGCCTTGCATTCTTTGATTGTAATGTTGAAAAGAGGTGTGCAAGGAGCACCGGCGCACTACGCGCCGATGGCGTTAAAGGTGCCCGTCATTACGCGCCGTGGCGCGTCTTCGAAAAAGCCGCTTTAGCGCTATCTAGGAGGCGATCTAGGCGGCCGTCAGCACCATTTTTCCCAGCGTACCCGAACGTCTCATGATCTCTTCGTGTGCGCGCCGGGCCTCAGCCAGAGGGATTTTCGTTCCAATCACGGGGTGGAGGGTGCCATTCTCCAGCCCTGCTTTCAGTGCGGCGTGAATATCGCGGAGGTCCTGGTCGGTAGCCGCAAACAATGTCATTCCGCGAATGTCGGCTTCCCGCGACATCGCATCACGTGGATTGATCTCAATGGTTCCGCGGTTGCCAACCACCACGACCCGACCCTTCTTCGCCAGCAATCCGAGGTCATTTTGCAAGTTCTTATGGGCCAGCATCTCGATTATCAGGTCGAAGCCGCGGCCGCCGGTCAGCTGCATCAACTCATCCAGGTATCCTGAAGTGGCGTGATTTACGGCGTGGTTTGCGCCCTGCTCGTGTACGAGCTTCATCCCAGCCTCGGTGCCTGCCGTACCGGTCACGAGCATCCCCGCCGCGCGGGCCAGCTGGACCGCAGCGGTTCCGACGCCTCCGCTGGCGCCATGGACCAGCACCTCCTCGCCCTTCTTCCCGCCGCCGCGTTGAAACAGGGCGCGGTACGCTGTTGCATACGGGGTTCCCAGCGCTGCACCCTGCTCGAAGGTCACATTGGCTGGCAGGAGATGCACTTGCGACTCATTGCAGAGCGTCTGTTCAGCGTAGGCGCCGGTGAGCGAACCTGCCGTGTAAACACGATCCCCAGGTTTCACAGAGGACACACCTGGCCCGAGTGACTTGATGATTCCTGCGGCGTCAGCGCCGGGGGTATAGGGAAGCGTTGGCTTGATCGCATAGGTGCCGGTTCGCATATAGGTCTCGACTGGATTCACGCCAACGGCGTGCACCTGCACGACGACCTGGCCCTTTCCCGCCTGCAGATCGGGTACGTCCTCGAACTTTAGAACCTCGGGTCCGCCAAATTCATGGACGCGAATAGCTTTCATGATCGCCTCCCGCCGAACAACCGCTATGCCGAAGGACTATCTTAAGCCACCGCGCGACTTGTTTGGAGACGAGAGACACGGCCCACCGGAAGCGATCTGCGGCGCCAGCTACTCCGCACGCAGCGTGATTGCCGGGTCAACGCGAGCTGCCCGCGATGCCGGCAGCCAGCACGCGAAGGCGGCTACGGCGAGCAGCAGCCCAATTACGCCGAGGTAGGTCAGAGGATCGAGCCCGGACACGCCGAACAGAAGTGTGACGAGGGTCCGGCTCGCCAGCGCTGCTCCAACTAAGCCGATACCGGTTCCGATCGCGACCAGTTGCATCCCTTGCTGCAGGACCATCGCAAGAATGGCCCGACGTGATGCTCCCAAGGCTGAGCGAACTCCAATCTCCCGCGTTCGTTCGGTCACGCTTCCCGAAAGCACGCCGAAAATGCCGGTGGCCGCCAGCACCAGACCGGCGAGGGCGAAGGCTTCAAGGGCGATCAGGGTGAAGCGCCGCTGTGCCTCGGAGCGAGCCAGCAGCGAGTCCATTGTGCCGATGCGCACAATAGGCTGATCCTTGTCGACCGACCAGATGGCGCTCCGAATTGCCGGCGCAAGTGCCGCAGCATCGCCGCGCGTGCGCACCACCAACGACAGTACTTCATCGGCCCAGGGCCATTGCGTCGTGGGAACATAGAACGCGTCTTCAACGGCAACTGCCAGGGATTGCTGCTTGACGTCACCGACCACACCGACGATGGTGGCCCACGGCTTGTCAGCACGGCCTATGTCGGGTCCCATGCGGACGCGCTTGCCAATCGGGTCCTGGCTGCCGTATTTGCGCTTCGCAAAAGATTCGCTGATGAGCACCGCGGTCGGAGTACCTGTCGTGTCGCGCTCATTCAGCAGCCGGCCACGGCGAAGAGGAATGCGCATGGTCTCGATGTACCCCGGCGTGACTGCGTAGCGAAGCCCGCCCTCTTGGGCGATATTTTCATCCTCGAATTGCATGCCGTAGACGTCATAGTCTCCGCTCAGGGGCAACTGCGATGTGAAGTCTGCCGCCACCACGCCCGGAACCGCCCGCACGGCCTCGAGCGAATCCTTGAAGAACTGAAGCCGGTTGGCATCGCTGTCGTAATAGTGACCGGACTCCTGCACCTGCATGGTGAGCAGGTGTGAGCCGTCGAACCCCGGATCAACAGCAAACAGGCGCTGTAAGCTGCGCAGCAACAGTCCTGCGCTGACTAGCAGCACCAAAGCGAGTGCCACTTCAGCGACGACCAGAGCACGGCGCATGGTCTGGTGACTTGTAGTGACGCGCGAACTCTGATGCAAAGCGAGATTCAGTGCGCCACGATTTGTCCGCAGCGCGGGAATCAACCCAACAATGACACCGACCAGCACGGTGATCGCCAAAGCAAAGGCGAAGACCGAGCCATCGAGGATGATTGCATTCACACGCGGCAAGCCGGGAGGACTTAAGGCGAGGAGAGCGTGTATCCCCAGTTCCGCCACCAACATGCCAAGCGCACCGCCGATGATTGCCAGCAAGAGGCTTTCCGTCAGCAGTTGCCGCGTCAGGCGCTTGCGCGAAGCACCCAGCGCAGCCCGCATGGCAAACTCGCCATTGCGCTGAACTCCGCGCGCCAGCAACAAGTTAGTCACGTTCACACAGGCGATCAGCAATACCAATCCCACTGCACCGAAAACAGTCAGTAGAGCCGGCTTGACCTCGCGCGTGACGTCGGCTTGCAGGGCATTCACCAACATCCCTGCCGGAACTCCGCCCGACTCGTTATAGCCCTTGGCGTAGAGCCTGCCGAGGGTACTTAGAATTACATCCAGCTCGCTATTGGCTTGCTGTCTGCTCACCCCCGCTCGTAATCGACCCACGATGCGCAGGTGGTGTCCCCATTCACGGCTCAGAGGTGGAAGCGAGGGATCATACTGCAGCGGCGCCCACAGTTCGGCCGACGGGGCCAGCAGGTTCTCGAAGGTGGCCGGCATCACTCCGATGACTGTGAATCGATCGCCGTCAAGCGTGATTTGCTGCCCGACAATCGCAGGATCGCTTCCAAACCGCCGCCGCCACAGGCCGTCGCTCAGAATGACCATGTTCGGACCCTTATGCTGATCGTCCGCCGAATCGAAGTCCCGGCCCACCACCGGCTCAACGCCCAGTACACGAAAATAGTCCGCACTGACCCGCTGGCCTTCGAAACGCTCCGGTTGGGTCTTTCCGATAAGTGTTGGCTGCCACGCCTTCATGGCGGCAAGTGCGTCGAACGACTGAGTGCGCTCCTGCACCCCGTGGAAGGTGCCGAAGCAGTCGAAAAGGCGAGACCCGTCGCTATGTCGTTCCCAGATCATCATTATCCGACTTGCCTGCGGGTAGGGAAGCGGTTTGAACAGGATGGGATTCACTGTGCTGAAAATCGCGGTGATGGCGCCGATCCCCAAAGCAAGAACGACCACTACAGTGACCGCGAATCCTGGGTTGTTGCGCAGTTGCCGGACGGCATAGCGGACGTCGTGCATAACCGTTTCCAACCTGAAGCCAACCACATCGTGTGTTTCTTCCCTCACGCGGGCATCGCTGCCGACCCGACGTCGCGCTGTGTAACGGGCTTCTTCGGCAGCCATGCCCTGGGTTCGTAATTCCTTTTCGACCTGATGGCGATGAAACGCAAGCTCTTCATCGAGTTCACGGTTGAAGCGTTCGCGTCGCAAGAGCGCTGGCAATTTTCTGAAAAAGCGGACGATCGACTCCATCGCCTCCTCCTATGCGCTCTGTAGCACCCGGCCAATCGCCGCGATCAGCTGTTCGTACTCCGAGAGCTCGATGCCCAACTGCTTACGTCCGGCGGCCGTCAGCGTGTAGTAGCGTGCGCGGCGGTTGGTCTCGGTCATCTTCCACTCGGCTTTAACCCAGCCTTTCAAGAGCAGGCGTTGCAGGGCGGGGTACAGCGATCCTTCCTCTACCGTCAGGACGTCATCGGAGAGCCGCTTGATGGAGAGCGCGATCCCGTAACCGTGCAGGGGCGAGCGCGTGAGGGTCTTCAGGATCAGGAGATCCAGAGTCCCGGGCATTAGGTCGGGTTTGTCGGCCATGCAATCTATGGATAGATTGTCTATGGGTAGCTTGTCAAGGGAGGTGTGGCCGGGTGGGCCGGCAGCGGGACAGAATGCGGCTGAATGGAGACGTTCTACATGGACCGAGCTAAAGCGCAAGCAGAGAGATCCGCCCTATCGGCGGGACAGCCGACAGGGCGCGATTCTTTACTTTGTGGCCGTTGCTGCCATCTTTTCGCGGAACTTCGCCATCTCTTCGCGGTTTGGACCGTACGGCGCGGGAGAACACCCGCCCGCCAGCCGGCACATCAACGAGAGCTGGCCGCGATGGTGGATCTCATGATGCAGCAAGGCGCTCCAGAGAATATTGCGGATCGACATCGGCTGACCGGTGAAGAAGATCACTTCGCGGTCGAGGTCCGCCGGAGTCAACTTCGCAACACGAGCGCGAGCATCGGCATGCACCCGCTCGTATCCGGAAGCGAGGGCAGCAATCGAGGTCGGCCGTTCGAGTCCCTCCGGCTTCACCCCCATCTCGAACTTCCCGCGCTCAATGCCAAAGCCTGAATATCCGTCGATTTCGGCAAGGTGCCAGGCAAGTTCGCCTACGGAGCGGCCGCCTGCGTCAGGGCGAAAATCGTACTGGCCTTCCGGCAAAGCCTTCAACATAGCTACTGTCTTCTTTGCTTCGTCGTCCCATACGTTCAGAAATGTTTGCACTTCGTTCGACATCACTCTCTCCTGTCATGTATCGAGGTTGTATTGCTATTGCCTAGCCGTTTTCCCAAGCATGGTTGGCGCGAGGCCCGTCCATCGTCGCGATTGCCGCCTCCTGGCTCGCATCCAGGATCTCCTGAGAAAACGCCTCATCGTTTACCGCCCGCGCCAAAAGAACCGCTCCTGCAAGCATCGCTATGGTCGCGATCGCTCGCTTCCGATCCGGATGCCGTTCATCAAACTGCTCCGCAATGAAGTCGATAACCCGACGAAGGTGCTGCTCAAACATCTCTCGACTTCTTCCACCAACCCTTGCGACGTCCGCTGCGAGTGCCGGCATAGGGCAACCATGATCGGCGGCATCGCGATGCTGGGCGCTGAGATAGAACGCCGAAAATGCGCGCAACCAGGCGTGGCCTTGCAACGTGGTAAGTTCCGCCGGCCGGTCATTGCTTGCCTCACGAAAGACAGCGTCAAGGGCTGCAGCCAGCAACTCCTCCTTTGAGCCAAAATGCGAATAAAACGCACCGGCCGTGAGATTTGCAGATGACATTACCGCGTCAACGCCCGTGGCAGCATAGCCCTGCCGACGAAACAGGCGTCCAGCGACGCGCAGGATCCGCTGGCTGGTCTGCTGCTTGTGACCTGTCGGATAGCGCATCGCGCCATAATATTACGGTCGTAATTCCATGTCAAATGTGCCGCGTCCAACGCGACGTCGCTCCATCTCCGGTTGGGTGATTTGGCCCAAGGTCATATGCCACCTCTGTGCTTATTCACCCGCCACGAGGACGACCTCGCAGAGATAATCGCTTTCTTTTGAATACCGTACGAAAAGTGCCTGGTTGGCGCAGAAGTTGCACTGTCGACTAGCGAGAGCCATGGCTACCATCGCTGAGCCTATTGCCACGACACGCCAGGCCGCAGTTGCATCGCGGCTGCCCGTTTCCTTCAGCAAACGCGATGGCATCGCCTTGATCGTGTCGAACACCGTCGGCGTGGGCATCCTGACCACGCCCGCCCTGATTGCGACTCTGGTTCCCGATCCGAAGGCAATTCTGGCCCTGTGGATTCTCGGCGGCTGTCTGGCGCTGGCCGGTGCGGCTTCTTATGGCGAATTGGCGGCCCTCTGGCCTTCGGCCGGGGGAGAGTATGTCTACCTGACGAACACGTACGGCCTCGTCGCCGGCTTCCTTTCCGGCTGGACTTCACTCATCGCCGGATTTTCAGGCAGCGTGGCGGCCAGTGCGGTTGGCGTGATCTTGTATGCGGGCCAATACTATCCGGGCCTGAATTCGGCTCGCGTGTTGGTGTCGGTGGAATTTTCTGGCCTTTCCTTGAAGCTGACGTTGGCCTCTCTGGCCGCCGCCGTCGTGATTTTGGTTTTCGCGGTGCTCCATATGGTGAGCACCTCCGCCGGCAAGCTTACGCAGAATGCTCTCGCACTGACGGTGGTCGGCATGGTTGTGTTGTTTGCTGTCTTCGGATTCTCGGTGGGCCACGGGTCGTGGTCGAATTTCCGGGCTCCGCCGGTCCGTATCGGCGCCATGAGCTGGCTGCTGGCCCTGATTCCCGTGATGTTCACTTATAGCGGCTGGAACGCTGCTGCTTATGTTGCAGAAGAGGTTCACGGCAACCGGCGCACCGTGCGCCCGGTCTTCACGCTGGGGACCCTGATCGTAATCGTCATGTACGTGGTTCTGAATGCGCTCTATCTCTATGCAATTCCTCTCGCTCAGTTGCGTGGCGCCGAGAACGTGGGCGAGGTCGCGGCCCGGGCTTTGTTCGGTGCTGCCTCGAACCTGATTACTCCTGCGTTGATTGTGGCTCTGCTGGGAGCGATCAGCGCAATGACCATTGCCGGACCACGTGTGTATTTCGCAATGGCCCGCGATGGCGCGTTCATTCCTGCCTTCGCGCACACCAGTCGGCGTTTCCGTACCCCTGCTCTCGCCATTGCACTGCAGTCCCTGTGGAGCATCGTACTGGTGCTCCTGGGAGGTTTCGATCAGATCTTGATGTACACCGGTTTTGCGATCGTACTTTCGAGCGGCGCCGCGGTGGCAGGGCTCTTCCTCGTGCGTCGGCGTCAGGCGACTGCGAAGATCTCAGCCGCCAAACTCGTGGCGCCTGCCGTCTTTGTCATTGCGACTACGGCAATGGTTGTGAACACCATTGTCGACGACCTGTCAGTGGCACTTATTGGCGTCGTTCTGATTGCTGCCGGCTATCCTCTCTACGCATGGTGCCGTCGCCGGAACACACCCACTCCCAATCCAGACATAGACGCCGACGTTACGGTGGTGGTCCAGGAGTAAGTGCAGCCAAGGCGCGGTCGATCCCCACGCATTCGGAGGAGCACCTGCTGCCTTCCAGCCCATTCCGGCGAACACTTGGCCTATGACGCTACAATCGTAGCCAAGAGGATGGAATGCCAGTAACCCAGGAAGAGGTATTAACCGCGCTGCGGGAGTGCTACGACCCGGAGATTCCGGTCAACATTGTGGATCTCGGATTGATCTACGAGGTGCGTGTACATCCGTCGGACGAGGCAAACGGCGCCGGCGATCACGTAGAAGTTGAGATGACCCTTACGGCGCCGGGTTGTCCGGCATCCGGCCACATTACCGACCAGGTGAAACAACGCCTGCTGCGTATGCCCGGTGTTGGCGACGCCAGAATCGAACTTGTGTGGTATCCGCAGTGGACCCCGGAGCGCCTTAGCGCCGACGCCCGCAAGCAACTCGGCATCGACTAGCCACTTTCTCACCACGTGTACTTTTGCGCCGGCTCCAGTTTCGCCGCTTCGTTCAGGACCTTCTGCTTCCATTCCTTGCGATCGGTCTTGCGCAAACTGCCTACATCTGCAGCCGCCAGGATCAGCACGCGATAGGAGCCGAGCCAGGGCAACTTCAACAGGGACACATCCGGAGCTTCTGCCTTCTTGATCAGCTCAACCTGCATATCTTTCCAGGTTGCAGGCGGCGCCTTTCCGGTCTGCAGATAATTCAGTGCGTCAAGACCTGCGCTGCCCATCTTCTGCAGCTCAAGAATCCGTCCGCTGGCGTTCGATAGCACCGGAGCCTTGGCTGACAGCGCACCGAAGCCCGGCTCCATGTCGCGCCATAACTGGAACGTCTTCGTCAGTTCCTCCGAGCCCGCGCCGAACTTAGGAGCATCGTTGAGCAACTCGTCGACCAGGGCGGCAAAGTGCCGCCGATACGGTGGATCGGGTACAACAGCATCCGTCAACTTCACCAGCGGCATGAGTTGTGTGCTGGGCGTTCCGTGATGATTCATCTGCTCGCGGGTACCCACTCCTTCCGGCGAAGAGATCTTGCCTAACGTCGCCAATGGACCAAGGTCCTCGGTTCCTGAGATCTGCCGCAACATCCGGTTCGTGCTCGACAAGTGTTGCAAGCCGTCCTGTTCAAGCCACACGCTTACGATATCGAGGCGCCGGTACATGTCCGGCACATTGTTCACATCTCTCGGAGACCAGAACCGTTCCGCCACCGCAGCCGTCCGTGGCCAGATGCGGCTGTCGATGTTCTCGGGCGAAAGAAACTCCGCCCACGCGCACACCTCACCTCCCACAACGTGAGACGCCTGTTCCTTCGTCAGCTTGGCGTCCGCGGGCAGCGGATCGGAGAGATAGTGATACTCTGCCGGACCCATGTGATCGAGATAGTAGGTTGTCGACCAAATCGCGTTGTAGCCTTCGCGCGCCGACTGGTCCAGCGACTTGTAACCGCGCCAGGATTGCACAACCGCGTCCTTCGGCAAGTCGGGCGTAAGGATTTCATCCCAGCCGACCATCTTCTTTCCATGCTTCTGCACGATCTTCAGCACGCGCTGATTGAAATAGGTCTGGAGTTCGGCGGTGGTATGGTAGCCATGAGCTCGCATGAATTCCTGGATCTGCGGATTTTCTTTCCACTGTTTGCCGTTGTTCTCGTCGCCGCCGATATGAAAGTACTCGTCGGGAAACAGGGCCGCCATCTCACCGATGAAATTGTCGAGAAACGCGTAAGTCTCCTCGCGGGTTGGGTCCATCGTAGGATCGAATACGCCCCAGCGCATCTCCAGTTCATAAGGTCCGGGAGCGCTCGCCAGTTCGGGATAACCTACCATCCACGAGCTTGTGTGTCCCGGCATGTCGAACTCGGGAACGACGCGCACACCGCGGTCGGCGGCATACTCGATCACTTCCTTTACCTGCTCCTGCGTGTAGAATTGGCCGCCCGACCCCATCCCTTGCAGCTTGGGATACTGTTTACTCTCTATGCGGAAGCCCTGGTCGTCGCTCAAGTGCCAGTGAAAGACATTCATTTTCACGGATGCCAGGCCGTCAATATTGCGTTTAATCACATGAACGGGCTCGAAGTGCCGACCGACATCGATCATCAGTCCCCGCCACGGAAAGCGAGGCCTGTCGTCGATGCTGACAATAGGGAAGTAGTACCCGTCGGCGTCTCCTGTAACCAACTGGGAAAACGTCTCCATGCCTCGCATGGCGCCGACAACAGTGTTGGCACTGAGGGCGGCATGCTCGGTGTTGATCTCCAGTGAATACGACTCGTCGTCCCCAAACTGGGGATACGCCGAACCTGCTTGTTTCACCGTCACCGTCAGCGTGGGCGGAGTTCCTGCCGGCGCCAATCCCAGTGTCAGCGTCAAACCTGTGCGTCGGCGTAGGCGATGTTGCAGGCGCACGATTGCGCGTTCCAGCCGCGGATCGCTGTAACGATCGGTCCCGACAGTAAATGGGACATACATCCGGAGCTTGCCGGCCGACATCTTTACCGAGGCCGGTAAGGGCATGACATTGATCGTTGACATTCCGCTCGTGCCCGGTTGGGCTGCCGCAAAAACCAATAACGGCGCAAGAATCATCACAACTAAGACTCGTGTAGGCATCTTTAGAAATTTACACTGCCGGGCAGTTTCGTTTGCTGCCAACCCCCAGTCGATGGTCAGATTGGCACCGATTCTCCAATGGTCGTTTACGATCGAATGGATGATCGTTTATGTGCGATTATGATATAGTACCAATAGGAGCTGGAGCAATGTCTGACGCAGGCCGCCCGCAAAACTTTCCTTTCCAGATGCTCAAGGAGATCTACGAACAACCGGACGCGATCCGGCAGACGATCAGCCAGCATATCGATCCCGTTACCCGCATGGTTCGGCCTGATCGTTTCCCCTGGACAGCCTCGGATGTCGCCGCCTTGCGCCGGGTTACGATCGTCGCCAGCGGAGCCAGTCGTCACGCGGGACTCTGCGGCAAGCTCATGATCGAGGAGCTCGCCGGGATCCCCGTGGAAGTCGAGCATGCCAGCGAATACGGCTATCGTAAGCCCACCAACGGCAAGGGTTCGCTGGTAATTGCCATCACACAATCGGGAGAAACCGCCGACACCACCGCGGCGCAGCGTATCGCCAAAGACAGCGGCATGAAGACGCTGTCGATCTCCAACGTCGTTGACTCAACCATTTCGCGTGAAGCGGATGCGAACTTTTTCACGCGCGCCGGCAAAGAAGTTGCCATCCCTGCGACCAAAAGCTTCACAACGCAATTGACCGCTCTTTATATGCTGGCGCTTCACCTGGCTGTACTGAGAGACCTGCTGACTCCAGCGCAAGTTGCGTCTCGCCTGCAGGCACTCTCTGCTCTTCCCGACATCATCGAGCGCTCGCTCGATCGCTACAACCCAGAGGCCGAGGCTATCTCCGCCCATTTCTACCGGGACCAGACGTTCGTCTTTCTGGGACGCGGTGTTCATTACCCGATTGCCCTTGAAGGCGCGCTCAAGCTGAAGGAAATCTCATACGTTCACGCCGAAGGCTACCCGACAGGAGAATTTCGGCACGGCCCCACTGCCCTGATTACCGAGACGCTGCCGGTCGTTGCGATCGTGACCTACGATCGCCGCGATCCGGAGTCACTCGTACGGTATGAAAAGTCCATGGCCTTGATCGAAGAAATTCGAGAGATCTCCAGACGCCAGATCCTTCTGGCCACGGAAGGCGACCAGAGTGTTCGGGCCATGGGAGTTCCAACCTTCTCGCTGCCGCATCTCGAGGAACTATTGCTGCCGATCATGGAAATCGTTCCTCTACAGTTCCTCGCCTACCACGTCGCGGTGCGCAATGGCCTTAATGTCGATCGCCCGCGCAATCTGGTTAAATCGGTTACGGTGGATTAGCTTCCGCTCCCGGGCGGTCATATCTTCTAAGTCCCGCATGGCACAATTGGCCGCCGGCTTTTCTTCTTTTTATAGGGAAGGGTGTTCGAATATGATCGTATTCGACCATGGCGAACAAACGTACCTCCGTGTTGAATGAAGAGCGCCGCCGTGCCATCGTCGACTACGTCAACCAGAATGGTCGCGCGCTGGTGCGGGACTTAGCCCGCAAGTATTCCAGCTCCGAGATCACGATTCGCCGCGACCTTGAACTGCTTCACAATCGTGGCCTGATCTACCGCACGCACGGCGGAGCGCTTCCCATTCGCGCAGGCACGGAATCCGACCGCAACCTTTCCGAGCGCGAGATGCAATATCCGCGCGAGAAGCAGCGGATTGCGGCGGCGGCCGCAAAGCTTGTGAAAGAGGGGCAAGCCGTCGTCTTGGATTCCGGCAGCACGACTACCGCCGTCGCACGGGCGCTTCGCGACTTCCAGCGCCTCACAGTTATCACCAACGCCATCAATATTGCGAGCGAGCTCTCAGGTACGAGCATCGACGTCATCCTCACCGGCGGAATGCTGCGTCCCAACTCCTATTCGCTCGTCGGCCCCATCGCCGAAGAAAGCCTGCGCCGTCTGAAAGCAGACGTTCTCTTTCTCGGCGTCGATGGGTTCGACACCCAAACCGGAGTTTCAACCCCCAATCTGCTTGAGGCCCAACTCAATCGGCTCATGGTGCAGATCGCTGCCCGTGTCATAGCGGTTTGCGACTCCAGCAAGTTCGGACGGTCGAGCCTTTCGTCGATCGTGCCGCTCTCGAATATTCACGCCGTCATTACGGATAAAGAAATTCCCCGCCAGCAGCTGCGGGCCTTGAAGAAAGCCGGAATCGAAACCATACTGGTGTGACCGGTCCGGAGCGAACGGAACTTTCTGCTGACCCTCCACGAAACACGCACACCTGACCGAGAGGACTTGCCATGGCAGAACCAACCTACGAAGAACTGAAAGCACAATTGGCAGCACTGCAGGAGAAGGTCAAAACTCGCGATCGCCGCGCTCTCGAATTCCGAGTCAGCGAGAAGGGAGCGGTGAGCCTGTATGGTCTCGGACGCTTCCCGGTGACGCTCTATTATGAGCAGTGGATGAAGGTGCTGGATCACGTCGACGAGCTTCGCGCTTTTCTGGAAGAAAACAAGCCGAATCTCAAACTCAAGCAGTCGGAATAGCAAATGCGGGTCGCCGTAGCGACCCGCGTTCGGGGCACTCTGCCAATATCACCGCTGCGACGCAAACAGTTGCAGATTCTGCGACTTCCACTGCATCGCCCGATGAATCCGGTTGTAGCCGCTCGGATGGTCGAAGAACATCCACTCCTCCAGCGGTCCGGGCTTCATCTTGCGATACTCGCCTAAGTGGATCGCGGCCTGGGCGAAGCCGTCTGGCTGCCGGCTGGCATTCAGTCCAAACATGTCGGCCTCGGCCTCGGAGGTGCGAATGTGCGTATTGATGATCGGCGTCAGCACAAAAAAGAAGAGGGAGACCAGCAGGGCCACCAGCGGCACGATAGCCGGATCGCTAATCCCGCGAATCTGCCACTTCGCACCCCAGCGCTTCAAGCACCAGTCCAGGGACCACTTGAGGTAAGCAAACGCGAACACGATTACGACGAAGAAGAAGAGCATGTCTTTTGGAATGTGATTGAGCACGTAGTGCCCCATCTCATGCCCCATCACGGCTTCAATTTCCTCGAGTGATCCACGCCGAAGCAGATTGTCATTCAGTGTAATGCGCATCGTCTGTCCGAACCCGCTGACGTTGGCGCTCATGCGGGTTGTCTGCTTCGACGCATCGATCTCGTACACATCGTTGGCGGGAATGCTGTTGGCCCGCGCCATCCTCAAGATCGGTTGGGTTACCTTGGGGTCGTCCAGTCGCGTGACCTTGTTGAAAATCGGCTGCAGGAAAACGGGTCCGATCATGACCGCGAATACCATGAAGATAAGAGTGACGATCGCTCCCCAAATCCACCAGGTACGCGGCAGTTTGCGCACCACCCAAAAGAGCAACACGACAATGATCCCGCCCAGCACGAACCCGATCATCAAGCCCTTGATCTGGTCCCAGGTCCATGCGCCGAAACTCTGCGTCGCCAGCCCGTACTTCCACTCGCGGAAGAATCCTTCATAGACCGCTAGGGGGAATCCCAGAACAAACGTCAGCACCAGATACTGTACCCAATAGAGAAACGTCTGCAGCCATCGAAAGCGCGTGATGCGTTCCGCGAGATTGCGCATCCAGGCCGACCAACCGAAGTTGAGCAGAATCAGCGAAATCACGGCTCCGACCAGAAAGTCCCAAAGGATTAGCCAATATCCGCCTTCGAAGTAAGCGTCGCCGCGCGCTTTGGCGCTGGGAGGCATCAGGTTCATGTAGGCATCGGTTGCGGCATCCACGTCGAAATGATCGGATGGCTGTGCTGCCGCCGGCACCTTGGTGATGTCGGGCCCCGACTCGGGAGCAGATTGTGCCCATCCCGCTACTCCTGAAAGCAAGATAATCAAGACCACCAAACCCGCAAACGTACGTCCACCAGAACTCATCCCGTCACCTCGTTCGATTCGTTTATTTCAGGATTGCACTGCCACAGTCTATGGGTTCGCTCGGCCCACATCCATTTACGAGAGCATGCCACAAAAGGTTCCTGCGATCTTCTTGATTCAGACTTTGCATGAAGGAATTCGTTAGTTTAGGCTGTCGCTCCATGACCATCAACACGCTCCGCCGGGCTGCCTGTATCGCGGTGGCAATCATCGGCTGTCTTCCTGCTCACGCAGCAAACTTCACGCTGGAACAGGTATTAAGCTCGCCATTCCCCACTGGACTTGTCGCCGCATCGCATGCACCGCGAATCGCATGGGTATTCAACTCGAAGGGCGCGCGCAATGTCTGGATCGCGGATGGTCCTAACTTCGTTGCTCGCCAGGTCACTCATTACTCCGGAGACGACGGCGTGCCCATCGCGAGCCTCCGACTTACTCCCGATGGACGCACGATCGTCTTCGTTCGCGGCACGGAGACCAACGATGCCGGACGTGTCGCTGCTCCGGCGAACGACCTCACTTCCCGCAAACAGATGGTCTTCGCCATGGAGGTTGACGGCGAGTCGCCGCGGGCGCTCGGGGAAATGGGATGCAACTTCGAAGGCTGCGAGGACGTCGAAATTTCGCCCGACGGCGAATTCGCCGTGTGGTCCGCGCGCAAGCAGCTCTGGATCGCTCCTGTTTCCGGCGCAACTCCTGCACATCAGTTGACCGATTTGCCGGGCAACATATTGTCTCCGCAGTGGTCGCCCGACGGACGTCAACTCGCCTTCGTCAGTGATCGTGGCGATCATAGCTTCATTGGCGTCTACGATATCGGCCACAGCTCGGTTCGCTATCTTGCTCCTGGAGTCGACAAGGACGGGTCGCCCCGGTGGTCCCCCGATGGCAAGCAGGTTGCCTTCCTTCGCATACCGGGGACCGAGCAAAAGCAGGCCCTCATCCCGGTGCAACCGGTTCCGTGGTCGATCTGGGTGGGTGATGTCGCCACCGGGGCGGGCCGCCAGGTATGGAAAAGCGGGACCAAGCTGGAGGATTCTTTTCCGGAATTCACGGCCGATGTCTCGTTTCATTTCCCGTCGAACGATCGTCTCGTGTTTGCGTCCGAGGCCGACGGCTGGAACCATCTTTATTCCGTCGCCGTTACCGGAGGATCGCCGGTACTGCTTACTCCGGGCAACTTCGAAGTCGAAGACGTCTCGCTCTCCAGCGACCAGAAATCGGTTCTCTACTCATCCAATCAGGACGACATCGACCGCCGCCACATCTGGGGTGTGGCTTTGCCCGATGGTAAGCCGCAGCCTCTGACTCATGGTGAGACGATGGAGTGGGCCCCGGTCGAAACCGGACAGGGCGGCTACGTCGCCTGCCTGGGATCGACAGCCACTTCTCCTGCGATGCCGTACCGCATCACCACGCAGGGCCGCGAAATGCTGGCAGGATCCGCACTGCCGTCTGACTTTCCCTCGTCGCAACTGATCGCTCCTAAACAGGTCATCTTTACCAGCGAAGACGGTCTGCAGATTCACGGCCAGCTCTTTGTGCCCCCGGGGCGAACGCAACCCGGTCCCGCACTGGTGTTCAGTCACGGCGGACCGATCCGGCAAATGATGCTCGGATTCCACTACATGGACTACTACCACAACGCTTATGCCATGAATCAGTACCTGGCGAGTCAGGGTTACGTGGTGCTGTCTGTGAACTACCGTCTCGGCATCATGTACGGCCGCGCGTTTCGCGAGGCGGCCAATTCCGGATGGCGTGGCGGCGCCGAGTACAAAGACATCGTCGCCGGCGCCAAGTATCTGCGAGGTCTGCCCATCGTCGATTCCAGGAGGCTCGGCCTGTGGGGCGGCTCCTACGGAGGATATCTCACGGCAATGGGGCTGGCGCGCAACTCCGACCTGTTCGCTGCCGGCGTCGACTTCCACGGGGTTCACGACTGGTCGGTGTTTCTGCCGCAATGGGACGGCAAGACCCCGATGGCGCCCGATCGCGCCGAAGCCGACAAGCTGGCTTTCCAGTCATCGCCGAACGCTTCGGTGCAGCTCTGGAAGTCGCCCGTTCTGCTGATTCAGGGTGACGACGACCGTAATGTGCCCTTCAGTCAGACCGTCGATCTGGTGCAACGCTTGCGCGAGAACCACGTGCCCTTTGAACTGCTTGTCTTTCCTGACGAGATCCACGGCTTCCTGATGTTCAAGACTTGGCTGAAGGCTTACGCAGCGACGGCTGACTTCTTCGATCGCGCGCTCAAGAAGCCGTAGCCGGCGATTGGATTTGCCGAGGTCCGAATATTGGCGGAACAGTAATCATCTGGGGATGGCTGGCGCTGTTCAGGATGAGAAAGCATCTCGCGGGGAGAATGCCCTTTACGCCTGACTAACGTGCACTGCCTGGCGCTCACCGGAGAATTGTCGCTGCATTTCCACCGCCATTTCGGTGTATCCTCCCATGCAACTGCTCGATGGGTCTCCGAGTCGCCCTATCCGTGGCGTGAGGGATATCGCCGGGTGATGCATAGCGGGGCGTCAGGAATGCGCCGCAGACGCACCGCTCTCCCCGCTCGCATGCAACGACAGGCGATTCGGAAACTGCTCGAACCCAGGTCACTGGCGCCCACTCGTCGGCCGGAGGATTCCACATGAGCGACAGCACGCCCCAGCGCATCGGCGATTACGAGATCATCAGTGAACTCGGACACGGCGGCATGGGCAGGGTCTACAAGGTCCGCAACGTCCTCACCGATCGCATTGAGGCCATGAAGGTGGTCCTGCCCGATCTTGCCGGGCGACACGATTTCCTGGCTCGCTTCATGCGCGAGATCAAGACGCTGGCCAGCCTCGACCATCCCAATATCGCGGTTTTGCGCACGGCGTTCAGCGCCGGGGACCAGTTCGCCATGGTCATGGAATACGTGGAGGGCGTCACCCTGGCCGACAAACTGGCCCGCGGTCCGATGTCCACGGCCGACGCCTTGAATTACATCGATCAAGTTCTGTCGGCATTGAGCTATGCGCATGCGCGCCATGTCATTCATCGCGACATCAAGCCCGCGAACATGATGCTTACGCCGCAAGGCGTGGTGAAGTTGATGGACTTCGGATTGGCGCGCTCGGCTGACGAGATAGGCCTGACCGTGACCGGCTCCACTCTGGGATCGCTGGACTATTCCTCGCCCGAGCAGGTGCAGGCGCAACCCACCGACGAGCGCTCGGATATCTACTCGGTCGGCGTGTCGCTCTATCAGATGGTTACCGGCAAGCGCATGTTCGGAGTCACCAGCAGCTTCTCGATCATGCAGGCGCAAGTGAAAGAGATGCCGCGCCCGCCGATTGAAGTCGTGCCCACTATTCCCAAGTCCCTCAGCGACGCGATTATGTTTGCGGTGGCCAAAGATCCGGCGCAGCGCTTTCAGTCCGCCGAGGCATTTCGGACGGCGTTATCACAAGTCACGCCGGGAGAAAGAGCCGAGCCGGTTGCCGTGCAGGCCACGCCCGCGCCGGAGGCAAAGTTTGATCCAGGATTCACGGTTCCCGCCGCGCCAAGCTCACAAAGCACGCGCAACGTTCTTCTGGTAGCCGCTGTATTGGTCCTCGCCGCACTCATCGTGGGAGCAATAGTGTACAAGTCATTCCATCGTCCCGAAGCCGAACAGGCGGCCGGCACACCGGTGCAGGCAGCGAACGCGCCGGCGGCAGGCGGGCAAGGAAGCCCGGCTCCCACGGTTGACAATACGCTGCCGCAAGCGCAGCCGGCGGCACCGCAAGCTCCACCGACGCCGCCGGAACAGGCCACCACGGCGACCTCATCGCCGGCGGTGGTTGCACACAAAGCGAAGCCGCCGGTAGCCGCGCCTGACTACGGCCCCGGCCCATCCGCCGCCGACCTCCAGGCCCAACAACAAGCCGCTCTGGAGCAAAAGCAGAAGCTGGATGAGATGGAGAAGGAACTGGATCATCTGGACGGTCGCGCTGCTTCGGTGGAGAGCAGCCTCGATGGGCTGGAGCAGCAAATGCATCAGAGTGGCCTGGGTCTTCGCGGAGACATGGTCGCGGCGCGTGCCAACATGCGAACGGATATCGCCAAAGCGAAGCAGGCGATGGATGCATCCGACACCGAGCGCGCTCGCCACTTTATTGATCTGGCGCAGCGCGAGGTGGAGAAGCTGGAAGGATTCCTGGGAAGACGATAGGGTTTACCGGCACGACTGAAGTCGCGCCCTTAGATAAAACCATCGCCAAACGAGTTTTTCCGCAGCCTCTGCAGTCCATGCCGTGACGCAAAGCTCTCGGGGAAGCGCGTTTTGTCGCCTTCGTTCCGATTTGATCCGTGCCTTCCATGTAAATCCGCGCGGCTGCCATGGTTTTTGTTCTCCCGCGCCTTCCGGCGTCGTATCATCCGGTTGGATGTTTGCGCGCATACCCCAAGGAGGCCCTGTGACCCGCCTGTCTTTTTACGCGCTTTGCGCCGTAGTCTGTCTCTCCGCCGTTGCATCCGCCGACCTGAAGATCAAGACCCGCACCACCGTGCAAGGACACACTACCGAAGGCACAACCTACATCAAAGGCGGTCGTGAGCGTACCGAAATGTCCTATGGAGGCCGCGCCAGTTCCGTCAACATCATGCAGTGCGACGAAAAGCGCGCAATTACGGTCTTTGGCGATAACTGCATGGTGATGTCACTGGGTGGAGCGGAGACGACGTGTCCGGCCAGACCCAACATGGCCGCTATGGCGCGGGGCATGGCGGGAGGCGAGCCCGCCCCTCCGCGCAAGGGCGGCGTAGTGACGATTTCGCGCAATTCCACCGACACGGGCGAGCGGCAAGATATGTTCGGCTACAAGGCGCGCCACATCAAGACCACGATGATGATGGAGTCCAGCCCCGACGCCTGCAATCAGTCGCACATGAAGATGGAGATGGACGGGTGGTATGCCGACTTGTCGGTGGGATTTTCCTGCGGCGATGAAAACTACCGCTCCATGGCATGTGGCGGCCCCGGCGCCAAAGCCGGCTGCAGCGACCGCGTCGTGATGAAGGGCGGTGGCGGCACGCCGATGGGCTATCCGATGAAGCAGACGACGACCATGACTTCCGACCAGGGAACGTTCACCATGACGACGGAAGTGGTTGAACTTTCCAACACGACGCTGGAACCCGCGCTGTTTGAGATGCCTCCGGGCTGTCGTGTGATGGATATGGCGGCGATGACGGGCGGTGCGCCGGCGGCGCACTCAGAACCCACACCCGCGCCGACCCCCGCGCCAGCACCGGCCGCGACACCTGCTCCGGCTCCCGTGGCCTCAGTGGCACCGAAAGCCGCCGGCGTTATTCGCGTGGGCGTCGTGAAGATCAAAGACATGAGCGGCCAAGGACTGCCGGTCGACAACCTACGACTGAATCTCATCAGCGAGCTCGAGCGCAACAAGTTCGAGGTGGTGCCGCTTAGCGCGGAGGCGCCGCATTCGGATGTGGAAGCCGAAGCACGCGCGAAACAATGCGATTACATCGTGTACACCACACCTTCGGCGGTAAAGGACCCGAACAGTGGAGGCCTGCCCGCTACCGCGCTGCCCAAAGGTTTGACGCTCGATCCGGCAAAGTACCAGGCCCTGACCGCGGTCACCTTATACAAAGTCGACAAGCCGCAGCCCGAGCTCAAAGACGTGCCGGCCGCCGCCGACGCGAGCCAGTTTGGCGTTGACGCCGTCATGGCAACGTTTGTGGTTGAGTCGGACACGGTGGCGCATCAAATCGCCGATGACGCCAACCCCAAGGCAGCGGCCAAGACGACAAAGCCGGCGGCGAAATCGCCAGCGAAAGCAGGAGCAAGCACCAAACCGAAATAGTTGATTGTGATTTGAGGCCGGGTTTGTCCAGGGAGATCGGCGGCGGAAGGGACCTTACGGCCGGTCTCGCAGCACGCGACGCACGATCGGGTTGCGCGGTTTGGGGTGTTCGGGCGTGACGGTGATGTTCGCCTGCAAGATTTCCCGTACTAACTCGACGCGTTCAGTGGCGTTGTAGTGCATGGTACAAAGCGACTCGCCGGCCTGCACGGCATCGCCGATCTTCTTGTGCATTACGATTCCCACCGCGGCGTCGACAACATCGTTCTGACGCAATCGACCCCCGCCCAGTAACAGGCTGGCCACTCCTATTTGCTCGCAGTCCATCGCGCTCACATGCCCGGAAGATGTGCTCGGAACCTCGGTCGTAGACTGCGCCTGCGCCATCCGTTCCGGCTCATCGACCACGCGCGGGTCACCACCCTGCAACTTAATCAGTTGGCGAAACTTCTCGAGCGCGGCGCCCGATGCGATCAGTTCCCGCGCTAACTGCTCACCTTCTTCAATCGTTGCCGCTCGGCCTCCCAGGTGAAGCATCCACGCGGCCAGGGTCATGGTCAGCTCAACCATGTCGGAGGGCCCATCACCGCGCAGCACTTCCAGCACTTCCTCTACCTCAAGAGCGTTACCAATCTTCTGTCCCAGAGGCTGATCCATGTCGGTGATGAGGGCCACGGCACGCACACCCATGCGCCGGGCGGTATCGACCATCAGCTCGCCCAGCAGTACCGAGTCCGCTTCACTCTTCATGAACGCGCCCGAGCCGGTCTTTACATCCAGCACCAGGGCATTGATTCCCTCGGCCAGCTTTTTGCTCATGATGGAGGCGCAAATCAGCGGCGGACTGTCAATTGTGCTGGTGAAGTGCCGCAACTGATAGAGCTTGCGGTCAGCCGGTGCGATCTCCTCCGTCTGCCCGATCATGGCGCATCCGCACGCCTTCAGAATCTGCCGGAATTCAGCCGTCGACAGGTTGACGCGAAAGCCCGGAATCGCTTCCAGTTTGTCGAGCGTGCCGCCGGTATGACCCAGGCCGCGGCCGCTGATCATCGGAACGGCCAAGCCGCCGGCGGCCGCCAGGGGAGCGAGCACGAGCGATGTCTTGTCGCCCACACCACCAGTCGAATGCTTGTCCACCCGGGTGATGCCAAGCTCGCTCCAGTCGAGCATCTCGCCGGAACGCATCATGGCGTCGGTGAGGTGGGCAGTCTCGGCGCGCGAAAGTCCGCGCACGTGCGATGCCATCAGCCAGGCGGCGGCTTGATGATCGGGAATTTCTCCGCGCGTGTATTCCCGCACAAAGTATTGGATCTCTTCGCGCGCCAGCTCTGCGCCGTTGCGCTTCTTGCGCAGGATCTCAAGGATGTTGGGTGTGCCGGGTTGATTGCCCTGACCGGGTTGGCTCATGTGGACCGGGTTTAACTTTGCGACGGGTGCTTACAGTCGGTGGTCGGCGAAACAGGCAGTCGATGGCTCTGACTCCTATTCATTTGGCATGACGATCCAGAGAATCAAATACAGCAGCCCACCGGTTCCTGCAAATAAAAATAGTAGCAACCAGATCAATCGGATGCTTGTGACATTCCATCCGTAATATTGCGCAACGCCGGCGCATACCCCGGCGATCCTGCGCCCTTCACGCGGACGCACCAGCCGCCGTTTCACGTCGCCCTCCCCCAGCGGCGCGCCACAATACGCGCACAGCCGCGCATCATCCGGATTTGCTTTACCGCAATGGTTGCAGTACATGTTGGTCTCTCCTGACAGGTTACCCCCTCGACCGGCTCTCTGGCCACCCATCCTTGAGCGATCGCCGTTGGGTTATAACGCGACGTACCGGCAGGCCGTCGACAGCTCTTGGCCCTGAAGACTCGGCTAGGTACAATTCCAGCGAATCAACCAACGCCGCCTTCTGGAGCCTGTCGTGCGCTCAATCTGGGTCGTCTTTTTGTTGCTACTGGTTTCGGCCTCTGCCTTTGCCCAGCAGTCCGGCAGCACTTCTACTACGCTCTCCGGTTGCATGCTGAGCCTCAACGGAACCTTTAGCCTCACCACTTCCAACGGAATTCGCTACGTTCTCAAGGGGGACCACGACACGCTGCTGAGTTACAACGGCAAACAGGTGCAGGTCACGGGAACCATGAAAGCCACAAAGAAGACATCCTCTAAGCCGCCGACTTTCAATGTCACGAGCGTCAAGAAGCTTGCTGATTTTTGCCAATAGGAACCGCAATCACACAGGATCGTCCCGGTCTATAATCCCAATCCGCACTTTCCCCTTGACAGCTTAGGAGAGATCGGGGTAATCTCCTAACCGTCTTAGGAGGACAAAGTGCCCAGCCAGGCGCAATTGCTTCCCGGAACCCTCGATCTGCTCATCCTCCGCGCGGTGTCACTGGGCCCGTTGCACGGCTACGGTGTCCTTTTGCGCATCGGCCAGATCTCGGGCAACGCGCTGCTGATCGAGCAGGGAGCTCTTTACCCCGGACTCTTTCGTCTGGTCCGCCAGGGGTTGTTGAAGACGACGTGGGGCACTTCGGAAAATAATCGCCGCGCAAAGTATTACGAGCTGACCGCCGCGGGGCGCAAACGCCTGCGCGAAGAGACGGAAAGCTGGAACCGTCTTGCCACGGCCATCGGCGCTGCACTCGCCGCGCAGCCGGAGGAAGCGTGAAATTCCTCGACTCGCTGGCTTTCCGAATTGCTGCGTTGTTTCGACGCTCGCGGCTGAACGACGACATGGACGACGAACTCCGCTCGCACCTCGATCTGCGCGCGGATGATCTCGAGCGGTCCGGGTTGAGTCGCGCAGAAGCCGAGCGTCGGGCGCGCATTGAGTTTGGCGCCTATCAGCGTGTTAAAGAGGAATGCCACCAGGCCGCCGGTGGCACATTTTTCGAATCGGTCCGCCAGGACTTGCGCCTCGCGTACCGCATGCTGCGCAAATCGCCGGGCTTCACCGCGGTGGCGGTGGTCACGCTTGCTCTCGGCATTGGGGCCAACGCGGTGGTCTTCGCGGTGCTAAATGCCCTCATCCTCCGGCCGCTTGATCTGCCCCAGGCGCAACGCCTGTATGCCATTGAGGATCGCGGCGGCTCGGGCTACCAGTCTTATCCTGACTACGAGGACCTGCGCGATCGCAATCGGTCCTTCGATGGCCTGGCCGCCTACAACATCACGCAAGCAGGATTGGATACCGGCAAGGATCCGGCCCCAGCCTGGGTTTACGAAATCAGCGGCAACTACTTCGATGTGCTGGGGATTCAACCCTACCTGGGCAGGGTCCTCCATGCTTCTGATGAGCACGGCGAAAACAGCGCTCCCTACATTGTGCTCACCCATGGATACTGGCACAGTCACTTTCAAGACGATCCCAACGTGATTGGCCGCACCGTTCAGCTCAACAAACATCCGTACACGATTATTGGAGTGACCCCTCCCGAGTTTCGCGGAACTTTGCTCTTCTTTACCCCCGACATCTTTGTCCCTATCGTGAACCATGAGCAACTGGCGGGCGCGAGTGAACTGGAGCAGCGCGGCCGCCGTTGGGTGTTTGAAGCCCTGGGCCATGTAAAGCCCGACGTCACCGCGGAGCAGGCGACCGCCGATCTCAACTCCGTCGGCTCTTACCTCGAAAAGACCTATCCCAAGGATGACGGCAAGCTCAGCTTCGCGCTGGCGCGGCCTGGTCTGTACGGAAACTTCCTCGGCGGCCCGGTGAAGGCATTCGTAGCGGGGCTGATGGTGCTGGCCGGGCTGATTCTGCTTGCAGCTTGCGCCAATCTCGGGGGCCTGTTTGCCGCGCGCGCCGCCGATCGTTCTCGCGAGGTTGCCTTGCGCCTTGCCCTGGGCTCGAGTCGCGGCCGCATTCTTCGCCAGTTGTTGACCGAAGCCACCCTGATTTCGCTCGTCGGCGGCACGGTTGGACTTTTCGCCAGCATAGCGCTGTTGCAACGCTTGAGCCTGTGGAATCCCATTCCACGCTTTCCGATTCACGTTCCCGTCAGCCCCGACGCAAAGGTTTACATGGTGGCGCTGCTATTGGCGCTTCTGAGTGGGCTGTTGTTCGGGATCGTTCCGGTACGCCAGGTATTTCACACCAATCCATACCAGGTCGTTAAGTCGGGAGCCACCGGCGTAGTGGGTCGTCGCATTTCCGCGCGTGAAGTATTGCTGATGATGCAGATCGCCATTTGTGCCGTCCTGGTTACGGCCTCCATCGTCGCGGTGCGTGGGTTGGTACGTTCCCTGCACAGCAGTTTCGGCTTTGATCCGCAGAATGCGGTGCTGGTCGAAACCGAGCTCAGCATGGCGGGCTATCGCGGCGACGCTGTGCCCGCCATGCAGAAGCGCATGCTGGATGCGCTTTCCGCCCTTCCCGGCGTCCAGTCCGTGGGATTGGGCAGCTCGATTCCGCTCAACATGGATGCCGGTACCGGCACGGTCTACAGCGAGAAAGAAACCGACCTGCGTCCTATGAATGCCGCCGCCCAGCCTTACCGGTTCGCAGTTTCTCCCGGATACTTTGAGGCGACTGCTACAACCTTATTGACCGGCCGCACGTTTTCCTGGCACGACGACGACAAGGCGCCTCGTGTCGCAGTCGTCAACCGCGAATTTGCTCGCAAGGTCCTCGGCTCCGTGGAAGACGGAGTTGGCCGCCGCTTCAAAATGAAAGACGTGGGCCTGGTCGAGGTCATCGGCATCGTGGAAGACGGCAAGTACCTGAATCTTACCGAGGACCAGAAGCCAGCCTTGTTTCTCCCCATCCTGCAATCGCCGGTCAGCCAGAGTTGGATGATCGTGCGCTCCACCGCGGACCCACAGGAATTAACCACCGCCGTCCGCTCCAGGTTGCACGACCTCGATAGCGGCTTGACGCTCTACATTGAGCCATGGAATCACGAAATCCAGGGTGTCTTGTTCCCCATGCGCATGGCGACCGTTTCGCTGGGAGTTCTCGGCATCATGGGTGCGATGCTCTCCATCACAGGTATCTTCGGAATGGCAGCCTACTCGGTGAGCAAGCGCATCAAGGAGCTGGGGATTCGCGTCGCGCTGGGTGCGCGGCATCGCGAGATCCTGCGCGCCGCCCTGGGACGCTCCGTCAAACTGCTGGCTTTCGGTTCGATCGCAGGTATGATTCTCGGACTCCTGGCAACGCGCGTGCTCTCGTCGATCGTGTACCAGGCTACCCCTCGCGATCCGGTGGTCCTGGCCGGAGTCGTATTAGCGATGTCGCTGCTGGGCCTGCTGGCCACCTGGATGCCTGCGCAACGCGTACTGCGCCTCGATCCACTCATGTTGCTGCGCGAGGAGTGAGCCGTCGCTGTCAGTGGGCTCGACGTTTTGCCTTGATCAACACATCTGCCGGTTCCGGCGCTCCGTTCCAGAAGTCGAGGCGGATGCGCCCATCTTCCATCTGCGTCACTTTTGCAGGAAACGAGCTTGCCGTCAGATACCATCCTTCCGGCAACACGACGGCGTTGCGAGCTCGTCCCAGGCTGCGATCGAACACCAGCTCATCGCCTTCCACCCGATAGCTGGCCGGCGCGGTATAGGTCTCCGAAATGCGGATGCGAATGTTCTGGCCGGGCTTGACCGCCGGGAAGGGAATCACCACCACTTGCGCGGCCGGATCCACTGCCTCGCCCACGTCGATCTTCGCCGCTGCCAGCTCCGACCCCGTCATCGTCTTTGTGGTGAGTTTCTCGCCCGTGTCGAGCACGATTGCCGAAGGATCAGACACCTTGCTGCCGCTCCGCACGACATTGAAATATTTGTCCATGCCGGGACGCGACTCGGTGTAGTCGTGATACAGACTGAACGCGTGCGTCTGCGGCTGCTGCAGGAAATAGACGATCTCACGGTCCTGATGGGCACGTTCCGAAAGGCGCGACTTTTCGGTTTCTCCCTCAAACGGCGATTCCCAACTCCGGGTTGAGCCGGCGGCACGCGGCTTGGCCGCCTCGCCCGCCTGCGCGCCTCGTCTGGCTTTGACGACGAGCGGGGCTTCCTCTCCGCTGGCATTCAGAAAGCTGACGGCGATCCGTCCATCCGGCTCGGCCAGAACCTGCGACGGCACATTGCACGCCACCAGTTCATAACCCACAGGCAACACGACGCTGTTTCGTGGAATCCCCAGCGTCCGCTGGAACACGATGGCATCGCCTTCGCGGTAGTAGCTCTTCGGGTCTTTGTACGTCTTCAGGATCAGCAACCGCGCCTGCCCTTCCGCCGGAACCGGACGCGCAAGATCCACCTTGATGTAATCCACCGATGCGTCCACAGCCTTCATCAGCGGACCTTTGACAGCCTCCTCACCCTTCACGACCTCAAACTTCACTGGCTGTCCGGTCATCACGTCAATCACGGACTCGTCGCTGGCCACGCTGCCTTTACGGATGGGGTTGTAGAAATACTTCGCGCCCGGCGTTGTTGCGGATACTTCATAGCGAATCGCGAAGCTCGCCGTATCCGGCGCCAGCAGTTCATAACGCGTGTATTCGTCCGTCTCGGTTTGTCTGGAGGGCGTCACCGGAGACGCCTGCGCCAACGACACTCCTGACAGCCACAAGCTAACCGAAAGCCACACGATACTCTTCCTTACAACGAACCTCGCCTTCATGAGCACAATTCCTCCGCGCAAGTCTCGAATGCTTCCTGGGTCGTCGTTCATTTGCTATCGGGATTGCAAGTCGCTGAATAGCTTACATAGAAAGCCATGTGCGGCGGCATAAATCCCCGGCGACTCGGATTCTCTTGGCCCCGCGATATTCAGCTCGATTTTTCGCGTCACGAGTGAGATGTCCGCCAGCCAGATCAATATAGTGTCTTCTGCGTTGGTCGACGAAAAATCGCACCAGAGAAAAGGCCGCTCAAAGATCAGATCAGCACATAAGCGCGTGAACTCCGTTCCCTTGGAAGGAGTATCGGCTCCGTTCACCAGCACAAGAGTTGCTGTACTGTCGCGCACATTCCACGCCGTACGTTGCTCCGGTAAAGCGGAAGGCGTCGCGCGCAGGTTCTTGTACTTTGCCAGTAGCCCCGGTGGCTTCGGGAAGTCTTCCGCCCAGCCACCTTTCGGACACCAACCGGCATAAGGAATGCTGCTTGCAATCGCGGCGTCAAGAGCGGCGCGATCGACTCCGGATTGTCCACCACTGCGAATTCTTACCAGGTTCATCGGAATTCACGACCGCGCTTCGCGAATCTAGGACTCGCTCGGGATTGCCCATTTGCTCGCGCCTGCGACTCGAAGGTATCATTTCCGCCCGGAAGCCATTGGGGCCCCCTCGAAGAAGAAATTCCCTTGCAGGAAACGAGGAGAAGCAGCGTGACGTTCATGTTCAATTTCGAAACTCGTAGACAATCCTCGCGCGCTCTTTGCTTGCTGGCGCAAACGCTTCTGGCATGGCTCGTCGCTCCTGCCTTCGCCGGCAACATCACGGAGTACATTGGCGTCGACGACGGCGCCCCCGTGACGGGTCCGTTTCCCGCTTCCAGCAATTCGCAGGCTATGTTTGAATCCGCAGCCAGTGGAATCGGCACGTTGAACACTATCACCTTTGAGTCTTTGCCGGTGGGCTTCCAGACCTCGTTCGTCGCGGCGCCGGGAGTCACGGTTAGCGTCAACGCCCCCAATCTCGGTTCCGGACTGTCGGGCATCAACAATTTCACCCTTGGCAACACCAACGGTTTCAACATCACTCCCAACGGTCAGCAGTGGTTCGGCTTTCCGCAGGGTTCGGCTACGTTTAGCTTTGCCGCCGGCACGCAATCTTTTGGCGTCTGGCTGACCGGGACGCAGGCTGCCATGCTGTCAGCGCTCAATGTGACCTTCAACGACGGTCAGGCCGAATCGCTTCAATTGCCGATCAACACCGATGGCGGGGCAGCTTTCTTCGGCTTCACCGATCCGGGCTCGAATATTTCTTCGGTCACTATCACCGGCGTCGGCGCCGACGCGTGGGGAGTC
>Ga0335085_10002379_pt1 | contig 35361 bp, 29 predicted proteins | sample Lox_Sample_45_FD_206712 | JGI IMG/M metagenome (GOLD analysis project Ga0335085, IMG submission 206712) | Soil microbial communities from Loxahatchee National Wildlife Refuge, Florida, United States - Lox_Sample_4.5 | ecosystem: Environmental > Terrestrial > Soil > Wetlands | place: USA... | reverse complement strand
ATGGCCCGCAGGATCTTGTTCTCACCGGCATTGTAGCCTGCCGCGGCCAGATACCAGTCCTTGTCGAAAAGTCCGTACAGTTCCTTGAGATAGAGGGCGGCGGCCACGGTGGATTTGAGGGGGTCGCGCCGCTCGTCGATCCACGAGTCGATCCGGAGCGCATAGCGCTTGCCGGTGGCGGAGATGAACTGCCAGGGGCCAACGGCGTTGGCGACCGAATAGGCATGGGGGGAAAAGCCGCTTTCGATCATGGCCAGGTAGACCAGGTCCTCAGGGAGCCCTTCCTTCTTCAGGACATCCTTCATCATCGGGATGTAGCGCTCGGAACGGGAGAGCCACTTGGCAAAGGCCCCGCGGCCGGCGGTCTGGAAATAGCCGATGAAGTAGTCCACCTTGTTGTTGAGCGTGAGGGGGAGGTCCGATTCGGGGAGGGTCTCCTCCGGGAGCTTCAGCTCGTACTCCGAAGGGGCGGCGGCCACGGTATCGCCGGGTGGGGAGACAGGCTCGTCATTGGTGAACAGGTCCGACGGGGGAAGTTCGAGGGCCTGGGAAAGGTGCGAATCCTTGAGGCTGGCCACCCGCTGCAGCTGGCGGTCCTGGGGCGCACCGCCGGCAACCTGGTCCGCCCACGCAGCGGCAGGGGGGAATACCGACAACTCTGCGGCCCTGACCGGCTGGGACAGCAGGACAGTTATGAGAAGCAACGGAGCAATTTTCATGGGCTTTCCTGATGTGCAATTTCCGGCGGGTGTGGCGGGAAAGCGGCGTGATGTTAGTGGCAGTATAGTGAAAATTACCGGGGGTGTCAATCCCTAAGGGCGCAGCCGAGTCAGCCGCCGCGGCCGCGGCCCGCAACGACCTCCTACGACTCCTTGCGCCCGTCTCTCCAGAACCGCCGTTCCATCTCGGCGAGGAGCGGCCCGAGAGTCCGGGCATCCGAGGCGGAAATGGAAATGGCCCCGAGGCGCCGGGCCGCCTGGCGCTCCTTCATGAACGCCAGCGGGTCCCGGCGTTTCAGCTCGGGGAGGAGATCGCTCTTATTGAAGACCACCAGCCGGGGTTTCTCCGCGAGCCCCAGTTCCTCGATGATCTTCCCCACCTGGTCGACCTGTTCGAGAAAACGGGGATTGGTGCAGTCAACCACGTGGAGGAAGAGGTCGGCGTCCTCCAGCTCCTCCAGGGTCGCCGTGAACGCCCCCATGAGCGAACGGGGGAGGGAGCGGATGAAACCGACCGTGTCGGTGATGATCACCTCCCGCTCCCGGGGGAAGCGAAGCCGCCGGGTCGAGGTGTCGAGGGTGGCGAAGAGGAGGTTTTCGGTAAAGACCTCGCTCCTGGTGAGGGTGTTGAGAAGGGTCGACTTGCCGGCATTGGTGTAGCCGATGATGGAGACGATGGGGAGGCCGGCGCCGATCCTCTTCTGGCGTCGCTGCAGGCGGCCGCGGGAGAGCTCTTCCAGTTCCCGCTCCAGCTTGGCGATCCGGTCGCGGATCCGCCGGCGGTCGATCTCCAGCTTTGTCTCCCCGGGGCCGCGGCCACCGATCCCTCCCATGAGCCGCGACATCTGCACCCCCTTGCCGGATAGGCGCGGCAGTAGGTATTTCAGCTGCGCCAACTCCACCTGCACCTTGCCGTCAAGGCTCTTGGCGCGGCGGGCGAAGATATCGAGAATCAGCTGGCTCCGGTCGATCACCTTCAGCTCCGTCATCGCGGAAATGGAGCGGACCTGGGCCGGGGTCAGCTCCTGGTCGAAGACGAGGAGAGTGGCCCCGAGCTGCAGCGCCCGGATCACCACTTCCCGCATCTTCCCCTCTCCCATCAGGTAGCGGGGGTTGAACTGGCGGGGACGCTGGATGAGAGCGTCGAGGACCTCGACCCCGGCGGTCCGGGCGAGTTCCCTGAGCTCGTCGAGGGAATCCTCCGCCTCGGCGCTCGATTCTTTGGTCACGGAGATGAGGATCCCCCGCTCCTCACCCCCCCGGACTTCCCGCGCGCCGCTCAGGGCCTTTTCCAGGGACTGCTCCAGGTTGGCGACGAACGCGGCGAAATCGAGCCGAAACCTGCCGAAGGGGAGAGGGGATTCGACCGCGGTGGGGGACTTTGCCGCCGTGGAGGGGACGAGCGAGGCGGTCTGGATATGGAATTCCTGGTCGGCGGGATGAAGCATGAGGGCGGCGATGAGGTCGAAACGGAGCATGGCCAGGTCGGTCAGGTCGTCATCGCTCAAGGGCTCACCCTTCAGGTGGGTATGGACCAGGCGCAGTCCCCGCAGGAGCCTTCTGCCGAGGGGATAGTCGACCAGCTCGGGGATGAGGACCCCCTTCTCGTCCCCGACGATAACGTATTCCACCTCGCCGAAACGGTTGACGAGGATGGCGATCTGGCGCCGGATATCCCGGGAGAGCTCGACCATTTCCCGGGCCAGGTCGAGGGTGATCACCTCCCCGCCGGGAACGCGGCGACGGTAGAGCTTCTCGACCCCCTTGAGCTGGCTCGGTTTCAGACCGGTCAGATTGCCGTGCAGCTGTTTTATCTGGTGTCTCCTCGGTGCCGTGCAGCAGGGGGCGGGCACGCGCCCACCCCCGCGCCCGGCTTCTTGCTACAGCCCGATGATATTGTACCCGCTGTCCACGAAATGGATTTCGCCGGTGACCCCCCGGGCCAGGTGGCTGCAGAGGTAGAGGGCGGCACCCGCGACCTCCTCCTGGGTGATGTTCCTCCGCAGCGGTGCCTGTTCCTCCACGTGTCCGGCGATACTGTTGAACCCTCCCACTCCCGCGGCGGCGAGGGTTTTCAGGGGGCCGGCGGAAATGGCATTGACCCGCACCCCGTCGGGGCCCACCGCCTCCGCCAGGTAGCGGACAGAGGCCTCGAGGGCCGCCTTGGCGACACCCATGACGTTGTAGTTGGGGAAAACCTTCTGGGCGCCGTAGTAGGTAAGGGTGAGCATGCTCCCTCCCCTCTCCCGCATGAGGGGGAATGCCTCCTTGGCCAGGGCGATGAAGGAATAGGCGCTCACATCCAGGGCCAGGGCAAACCCCTCGCGGCTGGTGGTGAGGAAGGAACCCTTGAGTTCGTCCTTGTTGGCAAAGGCGATGGAATGGATCAGGATATCGAGCCCTCCCCACCGCTCGCCGACCTCCCGGAATACGGCCTTGATCTCGCCGTCATTCTGGACATTGCAGGGGAGCACCAGTTCCGCACCCACACTCTCGGCCAGGGGGATCACCCGCTTGGCCACCGTCTCGTTGGCATAGGTAAAGGCCAGATCGGCCCCTTCATTCCTGAACGCCTCGGCAATCGCCCAGGCAATGCTCTTTTCGTTCGCTACACCGAATATCAGCGCCTTCTTTCCCTGCAGCAGCCCCATCAACCATTCCTCCTTGACAGCATCTTTCTTTAGGATATTTTATGCGTACATGACCTTTCCATCCGGCCGTGTCCCCTGCCGGCAGGGGCGGCGGCATGTACGATTCGCAGATAGTAAATCAAAAAACCACTCTTTGGCAAGAACATTGGCTTTTTGCCGGGAAATGCTGCCGAAGGAGGGAGTGGCGATGCCGGACATCTTCAGGAAAACCATCGAAGAGAGCGAGCGCCTGGCCAGCCTGGCCGATGTGGACGACGTCATCAAGGCCCTTTCGCGCCTTCTGAAGAAACTCGTCAAAAGCCGCTGGGTGGCGGTCTACCTTCTCGACAGGGAGCGCCGCGACTTTGCCCCCGCCCGCTGCTGCGGCCTTTCGCCCCACTTCCTCCCGCTCTTCCAGGAAATGCCCCTCGACCCGGAGCGGCTCCCCCTCATCAAAGAGATGCTCCGGAAGAAACGGCATCTCCTCATCACCGATGCCGCCAGCTCCCCCCACATTTCCCCGGCCCTCCGCCCGGTCCTGCGCCGGCTCACGCTCCTCGCCCTCCCGATGGTCGCCCGGAACCAGGTGGTGGGAGCGGTCTTCATCGCCCGGGGTAACGTCCATCCCCCCTTCAGCACCGACGAAATCGTCGTCATCAGTGACCTCGTCGCCCATGCCGCCCTGGTCATGAGCCATATCCGGCTGTTCGACGAATCCCTCGACATGTCCGTGGAAATGGCCAAGCGGATCGATGTCATCCTCACCCTCGACGAGATCAACAAGGCGATTTCCTCCTCCCTGAGTCACGAGAAGATCATCCACACCGCCATGGAAAACATCGAGCGGATCGTCAGCTGCGAATTCGTCGCCATCGTCGGGATGGATGCGGACGAACTGGCCGTCAGATCGGTCCACTGCACCAAGATAACCCTCCCCTCCGAGTTCGAGGCAGGCGCCCGCCTCACCGGCCCCTCCCTGGCCCGCACCGCCTTCACCCGGGGGAGGAACGAGTACATCCCCTCCCTTACGCGGGCACGGCGCCGGTCTCCCCTTGACCGGAACCTGCAGACAGCGGGAATCGAATCGCTCCTCGCCGTCCCTCTCGTCAGCAAGGAGACGACGACGGGGGTACTCCTCCTGGGCGACACCGATCCGGATTGTTTCGTGAGGGAAGACGCCTTCGTCATCGAAAAGATCGCCTCCCAGCTGTCGGTGGCCCTGGAGAACGCCCGGCTCTACGAGGAGATGCAGGCCCTCTTCATCGGCACCGTCACGAGCCTTTCCAACGCCATCGACGCCAAGTCTTCCTGGACCAAGGGGCATTCGGAGCGGGTCATGCACCTGGCCGCCGACCTTGCCCGGGAGATGGGGCTCCCCGACACGATCGTCGAACGGGCGAAACTGGGGGGGCTGCTCCATGACATCGGCAAGATCGGCATCATCGAGGCCCTCCTGGAAAAACCGGAGATGCTGGACGAGGACGAGTTCCCCCCCATGCGGCTCCATCCGGAAAAGGGGATCGCCATCCTTGCCCCCATCGAGCAGTTGAAGGATGTCCTCCCCGGCATTCTCCACCACCACGAGCGATTCGACGGCACCGGCTACCCTAACCAGCTGCAGGGGGAAGATATCCCGCTGATCGCCCGGATCATCAGCGTTGTCGATGCATACGACGCCATGGTCTCCCCCCGTCCCTACCACCAGGGGCTTTCGCCGGGAAAGGCCATGGAGGAACTGGAACGGTGCTCCGGGACCCAGTTCGACCCCCGCGTGGTGGCATGCTTCCGCAGATACCTGGAGAAGAAACTGACCCCGCAAAGGGTGCCGCCGACCGTGTAGAGGCCGCCCCACTCCCTCCTGCAACGGAGCGAAAAAACGCTTGCCTTTTTTTTCCTGTATGCTACCATGCCTAAAATTTAGGCAAACAGAGAACCGCTACCGGGAAAATCTCCGTTCCCCAGCCGTTGCCGCGGAAAAACGGGAAGGGGTCGGTTCCCGTCTCTGCGCGCTGCCGATTCAGCTTCGCGAATGACGATGGGACCCGGAACGGTCCAGGCACCGGCACCTGCCGTTTTCACCCGTACTTCACACATTTCATGACACAACACCTGACGATCGGCTCCCTCGTTCTTCCCGGCAACCTCCTGCTGGCCCCGATGGCCGGCATCACCAACCTCCCCGTGAGACTGCTGGCGAGGGAGATGGGAGCGGCCCTCTGCTTCACCGAGATGGTGAGCGTCAACGGCCTGGTGCGGGAGGGGGAAAAGAGTTTCGCCCTCGTCCGCGGCACCACCGAGGACCGGCCGCTCGGCATCCAGCTTTTCGGCGACGACCCCGGCTCCATGGCCGAAGGGGCGCGGCTCGTTGCAGGCTTCGGCAACCTGATCGACCTCAACATGGGGTGTCCGGTGCGCAAGGTCGTCAACTGCGGTGCCGGCAGCGCCCTTCTGCGGGACCCGGCAAAGGTGCGGGAGATCGTCAGGGCCGTTCGCCGGGCCTCGGAGCTTCCCCTCACCGTAAAGATCCGGACCGGCTGGGAGGCGGGAGAGCAGACATTCCTCGAGGTGGCCCGTATCGCCGAAGGGGAAGGGTGCGACGCGATCACACTCCACCCCCGCAGCCGGTCGCAGATGTTCGAAGGAAACGCCGACTGGAGCAGGATCGCCGAACTGAAGAGGAGCGTCGCCATCCCGGTGCTCGGGAGCGGCGACCTGTTCACCGCCGGGGACGTGGTCGCCATGCTCCGGCAGACCGGCTGTGACGGCGTTATGATCGCCCGGGGGGGGCTCGGCAATCCCTGGATCTTCCGGGAGGCCACGGCGCTTCTGGCCGGCGGGGAGCCCATACCCCCCACACCCTCCGAACGGCTCGACGCGACCCTGCGCCACCTGGAACTGTTCATCGGCATGGCCGGCGAACGGGTGGCCCTCAGGGAGATGCGGAAACACCTCTCCTGGTACGTGCGCGGCCTGCCGGGAGCGGCCCGGTTCCGGGACACGGTCAACCGGGCGGATGACAGGGAACTCCTGGTCAGGGAACTACGCCTCTTCCTGACCGGCAGGGAAGAGTGAGGCCATGGCGAACCATGTAGGAGAATACTACGCCAATGTCATCGACAGCGTCGGTGACGGCGTCATCGTCCTCGACCAGGAGGGGATCGTCACCCTGATGAACCCGGCGGCCGAGGAGATAACCGGCAGGTCCCGGCGCCAGGCCCAGGGTCAGCCCTTCAACGCCATGTTCCGCGGCGAGGACATCCTCGTGGAAATGGTCGGCAAGACCGCCAGCACCGGCATGACCATCTCCGATTACGAGAACATCGTGCTGCGCACGGGGGGCCGCATCACTCCCGCCAGCGCCACCACCTCCCCGCTCCTGCGCGACGACGGGGAACGGATCGGCGCGATCCTCGTTCTGCGGGACCTCACCAACATAAGGGAGCTGGAACGGGCGGTCAGTCATGCCGATCGCCTCTCCAGTCTGGGCACCCTGGCTGCGGGGCTCGCCCACGAGATCAAGAACCCCCTCGGCGGCATCAAGGGAGCGGCCCAGCTCATGGAGCGGGAACTCCCGGAGGGGAGCGATCTGCGCGATTACACCCGGGTCGTGCTCAAGGAAGTGCAGCGGGTCAACCGCATCGTGGAGGAGCTGCTCCAGCTCGCCTCTCCCCGGAAGCTCCAGGCGAGCCAGGTCAACCTCCACAAGATCCTGGGGGACATTCTCCTCCTCCAGCGGCGGGCAGTCTCCGGGAAATCGATCACCTTCTCGCAGCAGTTCGACCCCAGCATCCCCCCCATTCTGGGGGACGAGGGGCTGCTGACCCAGCTCTTTCTCAATCTGGTCAAGAACGCCATCGAGGCTGTCGTGGAGGAGGGACGGATCAGGGTCACGAGCCGGGTCCTGGCCGACTACAGCATGACCCAGAAGGGAGAGCGCCGCTCCCGCATGGTGGCCATCGAAGTCGGCGACGACGGTCCGGGGATATCCCCGGAGCAGATGGAGCACCTCTTCACCCCCTTCTTCACCACCAAGGCGAAGGGGACGGGACTCGGCCTCGCCATCTGCCAGAAGATCGTCACCGAGCACCGGGGGATGATCAAAGTAGAGTCGGACCCGGGGAAAGGGACGACCTTCACGGTGATGCTGCCGCTTATTCAATAAATAAGGGTTCAACGTTCGATGTTCGATGTTCTGTAGCCTGAACTTTGAACCTTGAACTTTGAACGTGGAACCGTCAACGGGGTTTCTATGCCACTCACCAGAATACTCGTCGCCGACGATGAAGAGAGCATGCGCTGGGTCCTCTCCCGGGCGCTGAAAAAGAAGGGATTCACCGTGGACCTCGCCCGGGACGGGGAGGAGGCCCTGCGACTCATCCAGAGCCACCCCTACGACCTGGCCATTCTCGATATCAAGATGCCCGGCCTCACCGGCCTGGAGCTTCTCGACCGGGTCCGGGAGCTGAAGAGCGACCTGCTGACGGTGATCATGACCGCCGAGGCGTCCATGAAAAACGCCGTGGAGGCCATGAAACGGGGGGCCTACGACTACATCACCAAGCCCTTCGACCTGGACGTGATCGACGCCATCGTCGAAAAGGTCACCCGGGCGCGGGAAATGACCAGCCAGGTCACCATCCTCAAGGAAGAGCTCAAGGACCGCTACCAGCTGGAAAAGACCATCATCGGCAATTCTCCGGCCATGCGGGAAGTCTACAAGACCATCGGCAAGGTGGCCCCCAGCGACATCACCATCCTCATCCAGGGGGAGTCCGGCACCGGCAAGGAACTCGTCGCCCGGGCCGTCCACTTCAATTCCCGCCGCCTCGGCAAGCCCTTCGTCGCCATCAACTGCGCGGCCATCCCCAAGGAACTCCTGGAGAGCGAGCTCTTCGGCTTCGAGAAGGGGGCCTTCACCGGCGCGGTGGAGCGCAAGCTCGGCAAATTCGAGCAGGCCAACAGCGGCACCATCTTCCTCGACGAAATCGGCGACATGCCCCTCGACCTCCAGGCGAAGATCCTCCGCGTCCTCCAGGAGAAGGAGGTCACCCGGACCGGCGGCAACCAGGCGCTCGCCGTCGATGTCCGGATCGTGGCGGCAACCAACCAGGACCTGCAGGAAAAGGTCCGGAACAAGGAATTCCGGGAAGACCTCTTCTATCGCCTCAACGTGCTGCCGATCCAGATGGTTCCCCTGCGGGAGCGGCGGGAGGACATCCTCCCCCTCGTGGAGTACTTCCTCGCCAAGACCTGCGCCGAACTGGACATCCCTCCCAAACGGGTTGCCGCCGACGCCCAGCAGGTCCTCACCGCGGCCCTCTGGCCCGGCAATGTCCGCGAACTGGAGAACACCATCAAGCGGGCGGTCATCCTCTCCTCCGACCCGCTCCTTACCGCAGCCGATTTCTCCGGCCTGCGCCAGCAGAAGGGGGAGCAGCGTCTTCCCACCGACGAGCTCTCCCTGGAAGGGATCGTGGACCTGAAGCTCCGCAGCTGTTTCGCCAACATGGAGCAGCTGGAGTGCGGCGATATCTACGGCATGGTGCTGACCCAGGTGGAACGGCCGCTGATCCGTTTCGTCCTGGAGAAGACCCGGTGGAACCAGGTGCGGGCCGCCGACCTCCTCGGCATCAACAGGAACACCCTGCGGAAAAAGATCCACGAACTGGGGATCGAGGTCAAGAAGGACTAAAGGCCGGGACTCGGGATTCGGGACTCGTGAATCACTCGCGAAACGCGGAACCCGGAACGCGAAACTGATAAAGGGGGGCTTCATGGGAATCAGGGAAAAATTCTTCCTCGACAGGGACAACACGGTCCTCGTGGTCATCGACGTGCAGGAGAAGCTCTGCCGGGCCATGGACGAAAAGGTGCTGGAGAAGCTCACCGCCAACATCGGCATCCTTCAGGAGGCGGCCCGCGAACTCGGCATCCCGGTCGTTGCCACCGAGCAGTACGTGAAGGGGCTGGGCGAAACCCTCTGCGTCCTGAAGGAGAAGCTGACCGACCCGGCCCTGGAGAAGATGACCTTCAGCTGCTGCGGGGAAGGGCCGTTCCCCGCCAGGCTCAAGGCGCTCGGCCGCAGGCAGGTGATCGTAACCGGAATGGAGGCCCATGTCTGCGTGCTGCAGACGGTGATCGAACTTCTCGATGCGGGGTACACCGTCCACCTGGTGAAGGATGCGGTGATGAGCAGGCGGAAGGAAAACTGGCAGGTGGGCGTGGAGGGGGCGCGGGCAGCTGGCGCGGTGGTCACCTCCACCGAGGCGGCCCTGTTTCAGCTCCTGAAGGTGGCAGGGAGCGAATCGTTCAAAAAGCTCTCCAAGCTGGTGCGCTGACAGCCGCCCGTCCCCGGCGGACCGGGTGCCCGTCGGGGGGGCCCGGCCGGGGTGGCAGGGAAAGAGAAAAGGGGTCGTTACCGACCCCTTTCTCCGTACTGCGCCCCCGTCCATGGTGCCGTCCGGGGGAATTCCATTGTTGCTGTCGTCTTCCCGTTACTGTCTCCGGGTCTGTCTGTAGGTGAGGATCTGACGTGCCAGAACGCTGAGGGATACGACATCGCGCCGCAGGTATGGGCAGCACTAATGCTCCCTTTTGCCGGTGAATTTCGCTTGCGTCTTGGATTCGATCATATTACCATGCGCGGAATTTCATTTTATTCGCCTCATACCGTCCGAAAACCACCCCGGATTGCCCGCCGCTGCCGAGTGGGCCCAACGGGAAATCCGCTTTAATTTCACTGAAAAGAGGGAGAAGAGGCATGGAAAGCACGAAGAGCGAGAATGCCCCGTTGGAGCTGATGGGGACCCTGCCGGGGGACGACGTCCGGCAGATCATGTGGCGTTTCAGCGAACGCTTCGAGTTGCAGATGGTGGTGCAGTCCGCCCGCTCCCTGGCGCGGGGGGTGGTCGCCCGGCTGGTGGCGGACGGCGCCCGCAACTCCCATGAATGGAACGACAAGAAGGCCCAGCTCTTGACCGGCTTCGACGAAGTGGGGCTGACCACGCTCTTCATGGACCCGGAGGACGGCGGCTTCATCGAAGGCCCCAAGAACCTCGCCCTCGCCCTCGTCGCCTTCGAGCTTTCCTGGGTGGACGGCGGCGCCGCCACCTGCTCCCTCGCCAGCAACCTGGCCCTGTCGCCGATCCATGAAAAGGGGACCCCGGAACAGCGCCATACCTATATGAGCCGCTGTGTCCCCCCCCTCCCCGGAGAGGACCGGCAGGTCTGGCGAGGCGCCTTCGCCCTCACCGAGCCCCTCCCCTACGTGGGAGTGGACACCGGCATCCTCTCCGGGAAGATGCGGGTGGCGGAGTGGGAGGAGGGGAAAGAGCCGGTCATCCAGGTGGAAAAGCGGGGCCGCTTCATCACCAACATGGGGTTCGCCAATTTCGTGACCGCCGCCGTCGACTCCGACGACCCCCGCATCAAGGGGAGCGCCATGGTCATCCTGGAAGAGGGTGACCCGGGGACCTTCGACCGCGGCTCCGTCACCCTCAAGCTCGTCCACCAGCTCTCCTCCACCTCCGACCCGATCCTCTCCCTCAAGATTCCCGCCAGCCGCATCATCGGCGGCTACACCGTCAAGGACGGCGTCATCATCCCCAACATCAGCCACGGCGACGTGATCGAGTCGGTCTTCCGCCGCACCCGCGTGCCGGTAGGTATCATGACCTCCGCCAAGCTCCTGTCGGCCATCGAGCCGGTGATCCGCTACCAGCGCACCCGGTTCCGCGGCGGCGCCGCAAGCTCTCCCGGCACCCCCCGCTTCGAGCTGGGGCTGCAGCAGAAGGAAGACGCCGTACAGCGTCTGGTGGACGTCTGGGCCAGCGGCGAGGCGGGGGCAGCCCTCGGCTTCGAGGCGGCGCGTCTCTTCGATGCATTCGATCCCCTGGAGCGGGAAAAGGAGCGGGTACTCGCCGAGCGGGGAATCACCGGGGCCCGGGCCCAGATGAAGCTCTTCAAGGAACTGGAGAAGGCGGCCCTCGAATTCCTGGCGCTGGAACGGCTGCCTGAAGGGGAGCGGGACGGCGTCCGGTTCGCCGAACTGGCGTCGGACACCCTCGTCCAGTTCCTCATCAAGGACTCCCTGGCGAACGTCCTCTGCCCCGCCTGCAAGCTGTGGAACACCGGCTACGGAGCCACCATGATGCGGGAGGCGGTAAGCCTCATGGGTGGATACGGCATCACCGAGGACTGCCCCGGCTTCCTCGGCCAGAAATGGATGGATGCCCAGCTGGAGGCGACCTACGAGGGTCCCGAGGCGGTCCAGCGCCGCCAGCTCTCCATCACCATGCTGAACGAGCTCTTCCTCACCCAGTTCCGCCAGTGGATCAAGGAGATGCGGGCGATCGCCAACCGGCGGCCGGGGACCGGCGCCTGCACCCTGGCGAGCGCCATGGAGCTCTGGCTCTGGACCCTCGACTACCTGCAGAAGGCCAAGGACACCGACGGTAAGCCCCTCTACCACTCGTCCCGCCACGGCGTGGTCTTCCCCTTCGCCGACGCCCTCTGCTGGCTCCTGGCATCGCGCCAGCTGGTCCTCGACACCCTGGAGCTGGAGGAGAAGGGACCGGAGAACCCGGTTACGGCCTCCGGGCTCGCCGGCTTCGTCACCTTCTTCAGCGACCTCTCCCACGTGCAGGCGGCCCGCTCCGCAGGCGAAGTGGGGCGCATCTGCGCCGAGCTGGTCTACGGCTACAACCGCCACCCGGACTGGTGCCGGGACGCCCTTGAAAACTGCTTCGAGGGTGAGCAGCTGGACGCCCTCGAATGCATCATGCCCGGCATCGCCGGGTACGGTCGCGCCTTCGGGCAGGCGGTGGAGCCGGACGGGAGCCACGCGCCCAAGGCCGGCCCCTGCCCCCGGACGGAGCTGCAGAACTTCATGCTGCTGCGCCAGCGGCTCGACATCTGCCTCACCGGCGCCCGCCTCGCCAAGGACCGGGCGGCAACGGCCATCAGCAAGGTGATGATCCCGGAGGCGCTGGACTACCCGGCTTGAGAAGCAGGTAGAGGTATCCGTTCACATCGCTCACAGGTAAAGGGTGGGATTTTTCCGGAGGAAAAATCATGACAGTTGATCGCCAGACCATGGACGTGGATATCGCCTGCGTCGGCTTCGGGCCGGCCATGGGGGGGTTCCTCACGACTCTCTCCCGGGCGATGGTGGACGACAGCGGCGCGCCGCTCCTGGAGAGCGGCGTCATGCCCGGCATGCCTCTCCAGGTGCTGTGCTACGAGCGGGCCGACGACATCAGCTTCGGCGTCTCCGGCGTCGTTACCCGGGCGCGGAGCATCCGCGCCAGCTTCCCCGACCTGAACCCCGCTGAGATTCCCCTGGCCGCCCCGGTCAGCAACGAAAAGGTCCTCTACCTCCTCGACCCGGTCGGCGCCAGCCGCCGCTCCCTCGGGGTGAAGGCCCTCGACCGTCTCGTCCGCCTCCTCGGCACGAAGAACGGGGCCTGCGAGCTCCCCTACATCCCTCCCTTCCTCCACAAAGGGGACGGCTACGTATTCTCCATCGGCCAGTTCTGCCAGTGGGTCGGCTCCCAGCTCATGGCCTCGGGCCTGGTGCAGGTCTGGCCGGGGATGCCGGTCGCAGCCCCCCTCATCGAGGGAAACCGGGTGACCGGCATTCGGCTCGCTGACCAGGGGGCGAACCGGGACGGCTCTCCGGCGGCCGGGTTCCTTCCGGGGATGGACATCAGGGCGGCCCTCACCGTGGTGGCTGACGGCCCGGTCGGCCCGGTGGGGCAGGCCCTCGACCGGCATTTCGGCCTTCCCGCCGGGAACCACCAGCGGGAGTGGGCCGTCGGCATGAAGATGGTGGTGGAGCTCCCGGAGAGCTCCCGCCTTCCCGCCGGCACCGTCATCCATACCATGGGGTACCCGGAGCCGGAGATCTTCGGCTTCCTCTACGTCTACCCCGACCGGGTCGCCTCCCTCGGGATCTTCGTCCCCTCCTGGTTCGACTCCCCGGTCCGCACCAGCTACCGCTACCTGCAGCACTGGATGACCCACCCCGCCATCTGGCAGCACCTGGAGGGAGGGACGCTCCGCTCCTGGGGGGCCAAGTCCCTGCAGGAGTCGGGGAAGCGGGGGGAGCCGTACCTTGCCGGCAACGGCTACGCCCGCATCGGCGAAGGGTCGGGGAGCACCAACGTCCTGACCGGCTCCGGCGTGGACGAGGCGTGGGCCACCGGCGTGCAGCTGGCGGAAGGGGTGGTGGAGCTCCTGAAGGGGGGCCTCCCCTTCACCCGGGAGAACCTGGAGACCGCCTACGTGGGACGCCGGCGCGCCGGGTGGGTGGAGCAGGAGGCGCAGGTAGCCCGGCAGGCCCGGGACGGCTTCCAGCGGGGGGTCCTCACCGGCTTTGTCGGCATGGGCTTGGCCGGCATGACCGGGGGCAAGCTGAACGTCTCCGCGGCCATCAAGCGCCCCTACGAGCGGGTCCCCTCCCTGGAGGAATACTGCCGCGGGAGGATCGCGGAGGAGGAGATCGCCACGCTGCGCCGGGAGGCCGTCACCAAGGGACTGTCGCTGGCCGACGCCGTCATGGACCGCCTCGGCTGGCCCCAGATACCCCTCGACGGCAAGCTCCTCATCTCCCAGCAGGATGCCCTCCTCCTGGGGGGAAAGGTCCAGGCGCCGGCCGGCTACGCCGACCACGTGGTGGCCACGGACCCCCGGATTTGCGACGGCTGCACCCCCCAGCTCTGCGTCGAGATCTGCTCCGGCCAGGCCCTCACGGCCAGCGAAGGAGGGGGCACGCCCCAGTTCGACCGGGAGAAGTGCGTCCACTGCGGCGCCTGCCAGTGGAACTGCACCCGGCCCCGCAAGCCCGGCGGCGAGCAGTGCAACATCGACTTTCGCGCCGGAGCGGGAGGACTGCACTCGGCGGAGAATTGAAAACCAGGGGCTCGGGACTCGGGACCGGGGACCCAAATCATTCGTAGGGACGCAGCATGCTGCGCCCATGCAGAAATACGACACGAGGAGATTACGGCATGAGCGAAGGATTCCACATCGTCGTCTGCGGGAGCATCGTTCCCGACCCCCTGCAGACCCTTGCCCCCATCGACACCCCCACGGGCTCGGCCCTGAAGAACGAGCTGATGCTCCCGGCGGTCCTCGACCCCTGGGCCGGCCACGCCCTCTACGAGGCGGCCAACCTGGCGAAGAAGACTCCGGGGAGCAAGGTCTGGCTGGTGAGCCTCGGCCCCAAGGCGAAACTGCAGCAGCTGATGATGACCATCGCCCAGAAGGTCGCCTTCGAGCTGGTGGTCCTGGACGGCCCGGCCGGCGGGTTCACCGATCCCTGCGAGGTGGCGCAGGCACTGGCCGGGGCCGTCGCGGCGATTCCCGGCCTCGACCGCTCCCGGCTCCTCCTCTTCGGCGGCTGCTCCTCCGCCTCCCGGGACGCCGGGGTGACCATGCAGATGGTGGGCGAGCACCTGGGGATCACCGAGCAGTTCCTCGGCGTGGACGAGCTAACCGTCGAGGCGGACGGCTCCCTCAAGGTCCTGGAGAGGATCGAGGGGGGGCAGTACCTGGTCTCCTCCTGTGCCGGCTCCCCGGCGGTCCTCGCCTGGGCCACGGGGAACCTCCCCGAGCCCCCCAACAACCCCCAGATCGGCATGGTGAACATGCGCACCGTCATGCCGGCCCTGCAGAAGGCCCAACCGGCCAAGGTGGGGGCCGAGGGGGTGAGCTACCTCGGCGTCGAGCTCCCGAGCCAGCGGCGCGAGACCCGCATCGTCAAGGACCTCTCGTCGGACGAAATCGCCGCCGAGATCGTGGCGTGGCTCAAGGGGTAACCGGCAGCAATCGGTCACCGGCGACCGGTGATCGGAGGAGCGCCACAAGCACCACATTTTCTCAGGAGGAATTCGATGGAAAAAATCCTGTTTCTTGCCCATACGGAAGCTGACGGAACCCTGCCGAACGCGGCCCGCGAGGCATTGAGCGCCGCCGTCGGCCTCGCCGAGAAGCTCCCCGGCGCGTCCCTCGCCGTTGCCCTCGTCGGCGGCGATACCCAGCCGGCCGCCGACGTCGTTGCCGCCTGCAGCGCCGCCCGCTTCCTGGCGGTGACCGGCGAGGAGTTCAGCGTCTCCCGCTACGCCACCGACGCGGCCGCAGTGGAGGCCCTGGTGCGGCAATCGGGCGCCACCATCGTCGTGGCCCCCACCACATCCCGCTTCTCCCGCTCGCTCCCCGGAGCGGTCCAGCGCCTCGGGGGACGCATCGAGACCCACGTGAGCGGCCTGGACGTTGCAGACGGGACGGTCCGGGTGCAGCGCTGGTACTACCGCCAGCGGATGGTCGGCACCCTCACCCGGAGCCAGCGCCCCTGGTTCCTCGTGGTGGACGCCGGCGTCTTCCCGGCTTGGCAGGGGGCTGCCGGCACCGCCGCCGTCGAGGCGGTCGCGGTCTCCCTCCCCCAGGTCCGCACGAAAGTCGTCGGGGTCCAGTCCCCGGCCGTCAAGACCCAGACCATCCGCTCCGACGCCCCGCTCCTCTTCGTCGCCGGGGCCGGCTGGACCAAGAAGCAGAGCGACGGCCAGCTCCACCTGAAGGACGCCGAGGACCTCATCCTCGACTTCCTCCGCAAGGGGAACGCCTCCCTGGGGAGCAGCAAGTCCCTCGTGGACCAGTCGGTGGAGGGAGAGGCGGTCCTCTCCTTCATGAGCCATCTCAACCAGGTGGGGCAGACCGGCTCCACCCCCCGCCACCCCAAGGGGCTCGCCACCTGCTGTCACGGCGAGGAGCCCCACGCCGTGGGGTGGCGCTTCATCACCGAGCGCCGGGCGATCAACACCGACCCCAACTGCGGCTGGGCCCAGGGGAAGGCCGATGTCCTCTACGTGGCCGATGCCTTCGAGGTGATGAAGAAGGTGAATGAGCTCCTAGCCGGGTGACCCCGGGTAGACGATCGTGAGCGCAGATGCGGGGAGACTGGAGCCGTGCCGGGAGCAACCGACACGGCTCTTGCATTTTCGTGCCGGCCCTGCCTCGAACGTAAACATTTTTCGCATTATCATTTTTGACACATCAAAAAAAGATTAATAATTTTTTAGAGTTGCCTTCCACAAACGACTAATATCGGTCATATTCATACCCCCATTGAGAATTAATCGTAAACTATCTATTGACAAATAAATCATGTTATGCTTACAATTATCTAGCATCTGGCTGACAATAAAAAGCCTTTGGGGGATGAGTTGGACACAAAAGAATTTATTTGCGGAAAGGTTGCCGGAGGGCAATCGCAACATCTTTCCCAATCAGTAGCAGATCAGTTTGGCATATCTCGGCAATCGGCACAAAAACATATTAAGCAACTTATTAAAGAGGGCGTGCTAGAGAAGAGCGGCCAAACTAAGGGAGTGTCTTATAAGCTTGCCATCATTGCAGAAGAAGAGAAGATTTACCAACTCATCCCAGGCATTACGGAGGATTTGCCTTGGCGTGATTTTGTAAGGCCGCTATTGGGTGACTTGCCAAGCAACATTATTTCTATATGTCAATATGGTTTCACGGAAATGTTCAACAATGCAATTGAACATTCAAACGGGAATACTGTATTAGTGAGTGTGCAGTTGACCGCCTACAATGTGAAGATGTGGGTAAGCGATGATGGCATAGGAATATTTCGTAAAATTGCCAAAGACTTCAACCTTGATGATGAACGACATGCAATTTTTGAACTTGCCAAAGGGAAATTGACTTCCGATCCAGCCCGTCATAGTGGAGAAGGTATATTTTTCACAAGTCGAATGTTTGACAGGTTTGGGATTTTGTCTGACAAGCTTATTTTCACACATACTTCACATGATTGGCTATTTGAAGAGGAAAAGCCAATAAATAAAGGAACATCTGTAGTTATGGAAATTAACACTTCTAGCACAAGGACTACAAAGTCAATATTTGAGGAATACGCTACTATAGATCATCCTGGCTTTTATAAGACTATTATTCCTCTAAAACTGGCTAAATATGGTGACGAAAATATGGTTTCAAGGTCCCAAGCAAAAAGGGTATTAACCAGAGTAGAAAAATTCACAGAGGTTGTCCTTGACTTTAAGGACGTGAACGAAATCGGCCAAGGTTTTGCTGATGAGATTTTCCGAGTCTTTGCACAAGAACATCCCAATGTGCATCTTATGTCTGTTAATACAAACGAATCTGTGGACTGGATGATTAAACGCGCTAAAGCTACTGGGGATTCCGGGCAACCTAGTCTCTTTGAAGATGTTTAAAAAAAGAATGGAAATTTTTGGGGTCGGACCAAGCTAACGTGCCGTAATCGTGTAGTAGAAGGTTAAAAACAGCCCCTGTTGTTGGGCTGAGCATTTTGTTTTTGTAGGAGAAATGGAGCCTCTAGGAGAATCGAGGCGCAAAAGGAAGGCCTGTGCGTCCTGAAGAAAGAATTTGCGTCTTACGACCCCAATTTTCGCCATAAAACGAGGCATCTAAGCTCAGATAACAGCTATCATCTGGATGTTTAGCAGTACCGAATGATTATTTCTTTCACAGAATGCCGATAAAGTAAAAGGGGACAGACTACTTTTCGAAGACGATTCGAAAAAGCATCCTGTCCCCTTTTCCCTTCCTCTTTCTGTGAGCGGTTACCGTCTCATGCCGCCGCTTCTGCCGGAAGAACCGCCGAAGCTGGTGTGCAGCGCACCACCCCATCCCCTGCCGCCGCTGCCGAAGGAGGCCGGGCTGCTCATCCTGCTGCCGCCGGAGTGGGTCTGGCTCACCATTCTCCCGCCGCTTCCGCTGAATGTCCTTGTGCCCCACGTGCCGCCGTGCCACATCGCCGGAGTGGTCCTCGTGCCGGAAGACGATACGGTAGCCGGTCTGCCGCCGTTGCGGAATGCCGGGTTGCCCTGCGGCCGGGAGCCGGTGGCGAAGTGCTGCCCGCCCCGCGGCATACCCGCCGGATCGAACCTCTTGCCGCCGGAGCCACCGGCACCGACAAAGGGTTGACCGTGGAAACGCCCCGCCGGGTCGATGCGGAACACACGGTGATGCGCGACGTCATGGAAGTGGTTGGAGACGAAGCATGGCTGATGCCCCACGAAGACCTGCCGGTGGAAGTCGTTCAGGACGAAGAAGCCGGAGAACCAGACGCCGGTCCACCAGAACGGGCTCGGAACCCAGGAGTAGAGGTAGGAGTAGTCGGGGGGCGGCGCATAGTACGTCACCACCGGCGGCCCCACCGAGGCGTAGTAGTCGACGAGCCCCGCCTGGTCGGGATAGACCGCCGCATCTGCCGGCGGCGCTTCGCTCCGCTGGTCGCCCGCGTATGAGGTAACGGCCAGGTTCACGCCGGCGTTAACCTCGGCCAGCTTCGCCAGGGCCTCGTCCCTGCTCAGCGCGATCCTCCCCGCATCCGCGGCGTCGCCCACCGATTTTTCCAGCTCGCCCACGATGTCGGGAGTGACCGGGTAGTCGGCGATCCAGCCGTTCCGCGGCACGATCCCCACATCCCCCAGCCTGCTCTCGGCTGCCGCTTCGTTCTGGTAGCTCCCCAGTCCGAGGGCTGCCGTCAGCCTCACGGCAAAGTCACCTTCCCGGACCAGTGCCTGCGCTATCGGCGGTGGGCCGGATTGCGCCCCTTCCGTCCGGGCAGCCAGGCCCCCCGGAAGCGACAGCATCAGGATGCCGGCGATGATCAGCCATATTTCCCTGAATACCAGCGCTTTCATGGTAGAGTCACTCCTCAACGCGTGCGCTGTGCGCACCGCGTTGAACGCTCTTTCTGCGACCCCTCTGAACGGTCCGCCGGACACCAGCCCTTCCTCCCGCCGATGCCGGCCGCGGGTCTCTTAATTTCCCTCTCCCTTCATCTATTATAACGCCGAACGGTCGTCGTGCGATGACAAAAAAAGGAAAAGAAAAGGGGCGAAAGGGGAGGTGGCAGGGCAAAACAGCGGTAGCTGCCGCTGGAACGCGGGGAGAGAATTCGACCTTGAATAATGGAGGTGGCGGCGTATAATGGGGCGGTGCCGGGGCTACGGCCGGCTTCGACCTTGTGGGGAGCGAACAGGGAAGACGACCCGTGGTCCGAATCAGTCCCCGTACGAAGCGGGCCGGCAGGAAGCGACAGGGCCACGCACCGTGACCGGCGGCTCGCACCCTCGCCCCCTCTCCGTCAGCCTCCGACCGGTCAGTGCCGGAAGTAGGCGTACCCCTCCCGGGTCTGGAGGCGGATGATTTCGTTGACGGCGCCCGGCACCACGGTGGCGGCCGGGATCACCGCGTCGGCAGTCAGGGTGCGCGCCTTCAGCGTGTTGTTGCAGACCCTGAACGACACTCCCTTGGCTGCCAGCGCCTGCACCTGGTCGGCGTAGGGTTTCCCCGCCGCGTCCACGGCCCCCTTCAGCATGAAGTCGACCCCGCCGCCATACCCGACCACCACCACCCTGGCCGTCGGCTCGGCGGCCAGGTAGTTGGTGACGAAGCGCAGGATGGTCGGGGCGTCGCCGGCCTGGTTGATCTGGAACACCACCTTGGGGCAGCCGGTGTCAGCCGGCTGGAGAGCCTTGCGGATAGCGGTATCGGTGGCGGCCAGGGCCGGGATCGACGGTTCGGCGCAGGCGTCGGGCTTGCTCATGGCGGGAGAGGCTGACACAGGGGTGCTTGCCCCGGTTTCGGCGCCGGTGGGAAGGGCGGCGAAGAGGGCGACGAAGAGCATGACGGCACTGCATCGGAGCTGCATGGCGATTCTCCTTTCGGTGGGTGAGCGGGTGCCCGCTCAATCGACCCGCTGGCGGTAGGCGTTGAGGAAACGGGCGTCCTCGGCGTAGGTGACGGGGTAGATGAACGGCACCGGCTGCGGCTCCATCCGGCCGTCGACATTGCGGAAGGTGAAGAGGCAGGAGTTGGAAAGCGCCTTGTCCTCTCCCCCCCGGACGAAGCGCTCGATGTCCGACTGGACGGTGATGGTCGTGCGGCCGGTGTAGACGACCCGCGCGGTGAATTTCAGCTGGTCGCCGAGGAGCACCGGCTGGTTGAAGTTGATCCGGTTCACCTGACAGGGCACCACCCGGTCCGGGGCCACCATCTCCGCGGCGAGGGCCGCCAGCTCATAGGCCCTTCTCACGAGATAGCCGCCGAAGATGGTCTTCGGCACGTTCTCCTGTTCCGGATAGGCCCGCTGCGTCGACTGCAGGACGAGGTCGCCGGCGCGGATGCCGCTGAACCCCTCGGCCTCCTGCTGCCGGTGGAGATTCTTCAGGAGGAGGTACTCGTCGAGTGAGGGCATCTCCTCGGCCTTGGCCAGGCTCTCCCGGTACGCCTTGCGGCGGAGGTTGGCCTTGTCGTACCGCTTCTTCTCGATCTCCAGGACGTAGTCCAGGGGAGGAAGGGTGAGGCTGCGGGCCTGGCCCCCCTCGGTGGAACGGGCCACCATGGTGAAGTAGGCGGACGCCACATGCCCCGACCCCGGCCCCAGGTGCTCGATCCGGATGCCGACCTCCACGGAGGACTTCCCCACGTGGTTCAGCTGCGCGGAGAAGACGAGGTCGTGCTTCGTGTCGGCCGGGTGCCGCACCACGACGCTGTCGATGGCGGCGGTGACCACCCGGGCCTGGGGATGGAACCGGTTGACGTAGGCAAGTGCGGTGTTCTCCGCCACCTTGTCGAGGGTCTCCAGGAGCTTGCCGAAGCGGATGTTCCCCACCACGTCCCGGTCGGTGGCGAGGAAACGCCGCGCCAGGGGCGTGTCGGTGGAAAAGGGAAGGACGAAGATATAGCGGGTGTCGTGGGGCGTGAGGGGGGGAGCGTCCTTCACGGTCGCATCATCTGTGCTCATGGTACTTCCTTTGGGGGAGATGACTCTTCGTCCATGATACCCGCGTGGTCACCCTGTGTCAACCGGCACGCATCCGCCATGGGGAATCAACACATCAGATGCTCGGAGGTATGCCGATGACGCCGGCACGGGGGAACTGGATAACCCTTCTCATCATTGCGGCCTGTTTTCTCCTCGCCGCCTCCTGGGGGTACAGGAAGTATCAGGAGTCCCGTGTGGGCACGACACGCGTGATCCACCTCCAGACCACCAACCCCGATCCGCCGGCGGGGAACAATTTCCTCCCGGAGCAGAGAAGAAATTTTGCCCTCCAGTTCGTCCTGAAATTCCAGGGCAGGGACGCGGAGGTGCGGGCAACCACGACCGGCGATTCCCATACGACGATCCAGCTCCAGTCCACTGCGGTTTCCAGGCCGATGGTCCATGAGATCCTCAGGAATAACGACGTCCTGCGCCTGTTGCGTCGCGCCGGTTTCAAGCACCTCGTCATGACCAACGGGAAAGATACGTGGGATATCGACCTGAAGAACTGAGGGGAGCGCCCTGGCCGGCACGCCCGTGAATGCCGGCCCCGGAGAGAGGCCGTGGACTTCGACCCGGGAAGCGGACACCCCCATCCGCCCACTCACTGGCGGGATTTTTCCATATTCTGCAGCGTCCGCAGCTGGGCGGTTGCCGTTTCGATCGATTTTTTCGCCTCCTTGTTCCCGGGGTCGAAGGCGACGATTTCCTTCCACTTCCTGATGGCGCTTTCCAGGCTGCCCCGTCGGTATTCCAGGAGCCCCTGCTCCATCAGGCTGTTCGAACAGCCGTCCATCATCCCCCTCACCTGCTTCGGGTCCCGCACCACCTTCTCCCGCAACGAAGGCTCCGCCGGATAGGCATCGAGCGCCCACCGGAAGGAGAGCCCGGCAGCGCCGCATTCCCCCCGGGAGAGGGATTCTTCTCCCGTCGCTATCAGCCCGTTGACCGCCGTGACGTATTCCCTCCCCAAGCCGGCGACCGGATACCCCGGCTGATTCTCGCCGCACATGAGCTCGATCGCCCGCCGGTAGCTCTTTTTTTCCAGCAGGGAGGCAACTTTCCGGTGGAGGATTTTCTGGCGCTGCTCGGCGGTGATTTCGCCGGAAGGCTTGACGGTCTTCTCCCGGGTAGCGCAACCCGCCAGCCCCGCAAGCGCCAGCAGCAGAACGCCCAGGCCCGTAGCCCGTCTCATGCCATCGCACCGAGAACGGTGAGCGACGGGATGTCGCTGCGCCGTGCCAGCGCTGCGACAAAGACATCGACTACAAACGGATTGAACTGCGTGCCGCGGCACCGGACGATCTCCTGGACCGCCGTTTCGGTCGGCCGACCCACGCGGTACGTGCGCGATGTGGTCATGGCGTCGTAGGCGTCGGCAATGGCGATGATGGAGGCGAAGAGCGGGATGTCGTCTCCCTTGAGCCCTTCCAGGTATCCCTGGCCGTTGTACCATTCGTGATGGTAGAGGACCGCCGGGATGAACCGGCGCAGCGCCCGGGAATGGTCGAGGATCTCCGCGCCGTCACGGGGGTGCTGCTTGATGCGCTGCAGTTCGTCCCGGCTCAACGGGCCGGCCTTTTTCAGGATCTGGTCGGGAATGCGGATCTTTCCCAGGTCGTGGACCAGGGCGGCCACTTCCAGCTCCCGCTGCTCGTTGTCGCCGAGGCCCAGTTCCTCACCGACCATGAGGGAGAGAGCGGCGACCCGGGCCGAATGCTGCAGGGTATAGTCGTCCCGCGCATCGATGGACGTGGCCAGGATCTTGACGGTGGAGAGGTACGATTCTTCCAGTCCCCGGGCGTATTCTTCGAGCTTCGCCTGCTGCATCGTGATGACGTGGGCCATGTCGTTGAAGTTGCGGGTGAGGTCCCCGATTTCGTCATGGAGGGTGACCCTGATTTTTCCCAGGTACCGGCCGGATTTCAGGAGGGAGACCCCGTCGCTCAGCTGCTTGATGGGAGCGGTGAAAATCCGGCCGATGTGATAGGTGCCCAGCACGGCGATGAAGAGGATCACCGCTGCGGCGAACGCGATCTTCCGACGCGCGGCGGCTTGTGCAGCGGTCAGGACCCCGCTGTCGATGGCCAGGTAGAACCGGCCGATCTCCCGATTGGCGAAGACGACAGGGGTACTGAACTCGTAGGACGACCCGCCGCTGCGGTCTATCCGGGAAACCCGGGAGCCATCCGGCTCCCTGCTGATCACGACCCCGTCCGCCGGCACGAATTTCGTCCCGCTTTTCCTCATGTCGCTGTGGGCCGTGATCGTCCCATCCCGGTCCACAACGGCAACGTAGCGGATATCCTCCTGACGCTCCCTGATCTTGGCGACCAGGTTGTCGAGGGAGAGCCGGTCGCGGGCAAGCATGCTGTAGCCCGCGACATCCGCCGCTCCCCGTGACAAGGACGAGCCGCGCTTGACGAGTTCCGCCAGGAGAAAAGAGTCCATGATCCCCATGAAGATGAATGATGCCACGAGGATGACCGCAGATACGAGGAGAAACGATATGAGCGACAGCTTGAACCTGATTCCCATGAAGCGCACGTGATTCTCCCATTCAGGCCGAAACGGCGGAGAGGGCATGCAGTATTAACAAAATATCACCAAACATCCGAAAGTCCAGCCTCGCCGGTTCCGGGCCGGAACCGCCCAGGATCGGCTTTTCGGTCGGTCACACCGGGAAAAGAAAGAAGGGACAGGCTGTTGTGCCTGTCCCTTCTCCTGGTGTTTTCCGCTGTCCTGCGGAGATTATCCGCCTACTTCCCCTTGGCCGGCGGGTCGTGAACGTCGAGATGGCAGCTGAGACAGTTGGGGTACTGCTTCAGGAGGTCCTTCCAGTGAACCGTGGGATGGCACTCGCTGCACTTCGGCACGTAGCGGTGCTTCTCCTTGTGGCACGTGGCGCAGTTGACCTTGCCGTGCCGGCTCGGGGTCTTCGACCACCTGGCGTAGACCTTTGAATGGCAGGCACCGCAGCTGTTCGCGGGAGTGTCCTTGCCGTACGTGATCTGCAGCGGCTTGTGCACGGAATGGCAGGTGGCGCAGGCCTCGATCTTCTGCCCCTCGAAATGCGGCTTATGACAGTTGAAGCAGGTGGGGATGTACCCGTGGGAGGTGTGGCACTTGTTGCAGCCGAGCTTGGTATGCTTGCTCGGGAACATGGTGAGCTGCTCGTTGGGGCCGGGATGGCAGGTTGCACAGGCCTTCATGAGCGTCGCATCCATGGCGACCTTTCTCGGGGTGTGCGGATTGGTGTGGCACGCCGCACAGTCGGTCACCGCCTTGCCGTGGGGCTCGGCGTGGCAGGAGGAACACTTGGGCATGATCGCTTCCCACCCACCCTTTTTTGGGTTGTAGGCATGGAAGGTGGAATGGCACTTCTGGCAGTCGAACTGGTGCTTCCCCCCGTCGGTCTTGATGTTTTTGAAAACCCCCGGATGGCACTGGCCGCACTGGCTCACGGTCAGAGGCTGCGGCTCCGTCGCATAAAGCTCCGGCGCCGGCGGAATAGTCACCGTCGCGATTTTTTTCCCCTCGCCGGCAAAGCTGACCGCCGCCAGCGCCACCATGGCCGTCTGAACGACGGCGACCAGCAGGGCCTTCCTGAGTCCGAATACGTTTCCCTTTTTCATTGCTCCTCCTGCAGACCTCATGAAATGACAGCCATTTCGGCGCCGCCGCCATGGCCGAGCGTGCAAACATCTTTACATACATCGCGGGAAGGTGGCTGTCAATAGATAAATATCAACGGCCCGCCACCATTCCCGGCTGCCGCCGGGTCCTCCGGAAACCACATTGGCGCCTCCGGGAACCGGTGTCGATTACGGGAGGGGGCCGCCATGTCGCTCCACGAACCCCTTCAGCGCGGCTACCGCCGCATCGGCAACGGTGTCGAATTCGACCCCGAATCCCACGGGAAGACCCTGCTGAAGGCGCCCCTTGCGGCTATTCACCCAGGCAACGCGCCCCCCTGCCACGATGGTGCCGCTCCCTTCGCCGGGAAGGGCGAAAGCCAGGTCCAGGGTCGCGCCCCGCGACATCTCGTAATCCGAGGCGATGTACAGGCCATTGGGGCTCACGTTGATGATCTCCCCCGACAGGGAGACGCCGAAGACCCGGAACACCACCCTGCACCGGCAGGGCACCCGGAGGTCGCGCCGGTCGATGGCCGGGAGGTAGCGACGCGCTTTTTCCAGGTAGCACGCACGATCAATGGGCTTGGTGAGGAAGTCGTCGCACCCGGCCCGGAGGCAGCGTTCCCGGTCTTCCGTCTTTCCCTCGGCGGTAACCATGACCACCGGCAGGCAGCGCAGGAGGGGGTCCGCCTTCAGCCTGGCACAGCACTCCGCACCGTCCATCCTCGGCATGTTAAGGTCCATGAAAATCAGGTCCGGTCGTTCTCTGCCAATCACCTCCAGGGCCTCGACCCCGTCCCGGGCGGTCAGCACGTGGACTGAAGAAAGCTTGAGGAACCCCTTCTGGATTTCCAGGAACATCGTGACATCGTCAACCAGAAGTACTTTCGGCGGCATGGCTCTCGTTGATCCTCCGGCTCCGGGGGAGATGGGTGCGGCACTGCTGCTGCAAAATTTCCGGCAAACCCGCTGGCAGCCCGGGTCAGCCCGCGACAGTCCTCTTGGCGATGATGTCGTGATCGAGCCAGAAAACCGGCGCAGCCGGCTCCCACGAGGCATCGAGCATCAGCTGCCCGACTGCATTGAAGACGACCCGGGAGAGGACGGCACAGACGATTTCCTTCGGGTCCCTGTTCTGGTCGAGGAGTTCGGTGGCCCGCTCCAGCATGAAGCTTGCCTGCTCGGCCGTATTGTGGTGCGGCCACTCCCCGTACCGGGAAAAACCGGACATCACGGGTGACGCCAGGTAGTCGCCGGCCCTGGCGAGGAGCGTCTCGACGGTAACCCCCTCCTTGAGGAGGGCCTGGCACTCGGCCCTGATCATCGCCACCCGGGGACCGCCCCCTTCCCTCTCCAGGGCTTCCAGCAGCGGGTAGAGGGAGAGCTCCACCCCGAGGAAAAGGGCGCTGGAGTTGGTCTGGATCTCGGGGCAGTTGAAGACCGTGGCCCGCACACCCTGCTCCCAGGCGGCCATTGCCGCCTCCTCCAGCCTTATCTTGGCCCATCCGGGGAGGTAGGGGGTAAAGGACTGCCAGGTGTAGGCGCCGTTGATGAGGACTCCGCAGCCGTGGTAGCCGTAGGCCACGTAGCTCACGGCGCCGCCGGCGGCGGAAACCCGGGATCGGATGCCGGCGGTTGCCGCCAGGAGATGGGTGAACGTATCGGCCGTCACCTCGTTGAAGTTCATGCTGCAGAGACGCCCCAGCTCCGAGTTCCAGAATTCCTCCGACGAGAGGAAGCGCTCCCCCTGCCCCTTGAAGACCCGGTTCATCAGGGGCATGTACACCCTGATCCGCGGGATGCCCCCTGCCATGATGTGGGCAAAGAGAACGTTCGCCCCGGCCGGGATCAGCTTCTCCGCCTCGGCGGCAAAGGCGGCGAGGGCGGCGGTGAAACGGGCGACACCCCGCTGCCGTGACTGCTCGATGCTCCGCCAGTTAAGCCGCACCTGGTTCCAGGTGTCGGGCTTCGCCCTCTTGAGCTGGTCGGCCGGGGACGTGCCGTCGTCGTCCGGCTCCAGATCGAAACCCGCTTCCAGCGGGACATTGATGATCCTGCCGCCGAGGAGCGCCTCGGCCTCCGACAGCTCCGCAGACGTGAGGGGGCGGAGCTTCCCGTCGCTCGCCCGCCGTCCGACGGTGGCCCCGACGACGGTCATCCCCCGTGCCCGCGCCTCCTCCACGATGCCGTTGGCGTAGCCACGGCCGAAAAGCTCGCCGCAGACGACGAGGACGTCGCCCTTTCCATATCCGGCCGTGGCCGGTAGTTCCCTCATAGGGTTATAGGCAATCATTAAATCTCCCTTAAAATCAGACGCAAGGCCCAAGTTCCAAGCTCCAAGCTCCGAGCTCCACGCTCCCAGCCGCCCCCCTCGCGCCGTGGACCAGCTGTCATTCGAAATCGGCGATGGCCGACCCCTCACCGAAACAGACCCCCCGCTTGGAAGCCCTGATGAAGACCAGCAGCTCCTGGACGTCGTCGGTCACTTCCAGTTCCGCCTCCACCTGCTCCAGGGCGTTCTGCATGTTGAGCCCGCTCCGGAACAGGATGAGGAAGGCGTTCTTGAGTGCCCTCACCCGCTTGGCGTCGAAACCGTTCCTCCGCAGTCCCACCAGGTTCAGGCTTTTCACGGTATGGGTCTCGTCCATGATGCAGAAGGGGGGCACGTCCCGTGACGTCCGCGACAGGCCGCGCATCATGGCGAACCTGCCGATCCGGCAGAACTGGTGGACAACGCAGTTGCCGGAAATGATGGCCCGGTCCTCCACGGTAACGTGGCCGGCGAGCAACGCGCCTCCGGCGAGGATGATGTTGTTGCCGATTTCGCAGTTGTGGGCCACGTGGGACTGGATCATGAAAAAATTGCCGTCGCCGATCACCGTTGTCGTGCCGGCGCGGTTGCCCCGGTGGATGGTGGCGTACTCCCGGATGATGTTGCCGCTGCCGATCTTCACATAGCTCTCATCGCCTCTGTAGCCGAAGTCCTGGGGGTCGTGCCCCACCACCGCACCGTAGTGGATGGCGTTGTTTTCGCCGATGGTGGTCCAGGGGCCGATGATGGCATGGGCCATTACCCTGGTGCCGCTGCCGACCGAGGAATGGTCGCCGACGATGGCGTAGGGACCGATCTCCGCGTCCGGGGCGATCGTGGCGGTGGGACTGATGCGTGCTGTCGGGTCTATCATATGCACCTCGTATGATGGGTTCAAAGTTCTCTGTTCAATGTTCTATGTTCTATGTTACAACCTCGAACCTCGAACCTTGAACGTGAAACTGTTTTTAGTAGTCATCCCGGTGGCTGATGTTTTCGAACCGGGTGTATTCGCCCATGAAGGTCAGGTTGACGGTGCCGATGGGGCCGTTTCTCTGCTTGCCGATGATGACCTCGGCGCTGCGCTCGTGGTTCTCGTCGCAGGAGAGTTCCTTGTTCTTGCATTTCTCGCAGTAGACCGCCTCCCGGTAGACGAACATGATGACGTCGGCATCCTGCTCGATAGCCCCCGACTCCCGGAGGTCGCTCATCATGGGCCGCTTGTCGGTACGGTTCTCCAGGCCGCGGTTCAGCTGGGAAAGGGCCACCACCGGCACATCGAGTTCCTTGGCGAGGGCCTTCAGCGACCGGGAAATCTCGGATATCTCCTGCTGGCGCGATTCGGGATTGGCCCCCCCCCGCATGAGCTGGAGGTAGTCGACGACGATCATGCCGATATGCTGCTCCGCCTTGAGGCGGCGACACTTGGCCCGCATCTCCATGATGGAAATGGAGGGAGTGTCGTCGATGAAAATCTTCGCGGTGTGGAGGACGCTGGCGGCCTTGATCAGCTTGTTCCAGTCGTTCTCCTGGAAGTGGCCGGTCCGCACCCGGCTGGCATCGACCCGCGACTCGGAGCAGAGGAGGCGCGTCACGAGCTGCTCCTTGCTCATTTCCAGGGAGAAAACCGCGACCGGGTATTTCCGTTCGGTGTGCATCGCCGCATGCTGGGTGATGTTGAGGGCGAAGGCGGTCTTCCCCATGGAGGGGCGGCCGGCGATGATGATGAGATCGCCCCGCTGGAAGCCGGCGGTCTTGTCATCCAGGTCACGATACCCGGTCGGCACGCCGGTTACATGGTCCTTCTGTTCGTAGAGGACCTCCAGGTTCCTGATGGCGTCCTTGACGATGGCGCTTACCGGGAAAAAAGCCGGGCGGAGCTTGTTCTCGGAGATCTCGAAAATCACCTTCTGGGCGTTGTCGAGGAGCTCTTCCACCGCTGCCTGGTCTTCGTATCCCTGGGTGACGATATCGGTGGCGGCGCTGATGAGGCGGCGGGTGATGGCCTTTTCCTTGGCGATCCGGCAGTAGTAGGCGATGTTGGCGGCGGTGGGGACGTAATCGACGAGGGTCGCCAGGTAGGCGCCGCCCCCCACCTCCTCCAGCTCGCCCCGGCGCTTCAGGACGGTCGTGAGGGTGATGAGGTCGCACGGCTCTCCCCGGTCGTTAAGCTCGATCATCGCCCGCAGGATCTTGCGGTGGGACTCCCGGTAGAGATCCTCGGGGACGATGATTTCCAGGGTGCGGTTGATCGCCTCGTTGTCGAGGAGAATACCGCCGAGGATCGACATCTCGGCCTCGATGCTCTGGGGGGGGAGTTTTCGGATGTCTGCCGCCATGTGGGGTACGCTTCCGTGAAAAACAGCCTCTCGAAAAAGTAAAGGAGATACTATACGCCGCATCGTTTCGACGGTCAACCCCTTACTCCCCGATTTCCCGCAAAAAGGCGAGGGATTTCAGGGGACGGACGAGATGGGCGGCAATGGCGCCGTCGAGAAGTTCCTCTGCCTCGCGAAGGGCCGCAGGGGGGAACGTCACCGCGCCGAACCTGCCGGTGCGAAGGGCCCGGAGAAGAAGCTCCGCGGCTTGCGGAAGAAACACCCGCCCCCCTTTCCCGCACCCCTCGCACAGGAGCATCCCGGCTGCCGGGGCAAAGCGGCGGGGGTCGCCGGGAAGGATGGCACCGCCGCAGGAGACGCAATGGTCAAGTGACGGCCGGTAGCCGAGGATATTGAGGAAGTTCACCTCGAAGAAAGCACGGTCGGAGGGGGCAAAGGGGGCACTGTCCAGCTGCTCCAGGTAGGAGACGAGGAGCCGGTAGAGGCGGGGGTTGCTCCCCCCTTCCGGCAGGAACTGCTCGGACAGCTCGCAGGCGTAGCCGGCATGGGCGATCTTCACCAGTTCCCGACGGATCCCGGGGTAAACGGTCACCGGGTCGGCGCCGTGCAGGCGGGAGAGCCCTTCCTTCACGGCGATCTCCAGGCGCAGCCGGGCAAAGGGTTCGAGGATGCCGGCAAAGCGCCGCCTGCTCTTCTTCGCCCCCGGCGCGATCCCCCTGAGCTTGCCGTGCTCCAGGGTGAACAGGGCCACGAGACAGTCGGCCTCCCGGTACTCCATGACCCCCAGCACTATGGCCTCACACTGACTGCTCCGCATGGCGCAAGGGTAGCATCGGCGATTGCGGCAGTCAATTAGGCATTTTGGGGGACGGGATTTCGTTCATGACATGGCGATCACGGCTGCACCGCGCAGCACGCCGTTTCGCAGGTCTGAGAGGGCCTTGTTCGCCTCTTCCAGAGGGTAGACGGTCACTTCGGTGGTCACCGGCACGAGGGGGGCCAGGGCGAGGAACTCCTCACCGTCCCGGCGTGTCAGGTTCGCCACCGACCGTACCACCCTCTCCCCCCAGAGAATTTCGTAGGGGAAGGAGGGGATATCGCTCATGTGGATGCCGCCGCAGACCACCGTCCCTCCGGGGGCGACGGCCCGCAGGGCCGCCGGCACCAGTTCGCCGGCAGGGGCGAAGATGATGGCGGCATCCAGTTCTTCCGGCGGCGTTTCGAGGGAGGTGCCGGCCCAGACCGCCCCCATGTCGATGGCGAAGCGGCGGGAAGCGGCGTCTCCCTCCCGGCTGAAGGCGAAGACCTTTCGCCCCTGCCAGCGGGCCACCTGGGTAACGATGTGGGCCGCGGCGCCAAAGCCGTAAATACCGAGACGCTCACCGTCACCGGCAAGGACGAGGGAGCGGTAGCCGATGAGGCCGGCGCAGAGGAGAGGGGCAGCCCGGAGATCGGCATACCCCTCGGAAAGGGGAAAGGTGAAGCGGCTGTCCGCCACGGCAAACTCCGCAAAGCCGCCGTCGATCTGGTAGCCGGTGAAGCGCGCCTCTCCACAAAGATTTTCCCGCCCGGAGAGGCAGTAACGGCAGGAGTTGCAGGTCGATCCCAGCCACGGGACCCCGACCCGGTCGCCGATGGCGAAGCGGCTCGCCCCCTTCCCCACGGCGGCGATCCTCCCGACAATCTGGTGGCCGGGGATGAGGGGAAGTTTCGGCGCGGCCAGTTCCCCGTCGATGATGTGGAGGTCGGTCCGGCACACCCCGCAGGCAGTCACCCGGATGAGGACCTCCCCGGGCCCCGGCGCCGGTTCGGGGACACCGGCCAGACGCAGCGCTCTCCCCACCTCTTCGAACAGCATCGCCCTCATCGTATCCTCCCGTGTCGTCCGCCCTCTCCCCGGGCACATGCAGGTTCATTGTACCAGCAGGAAGGGTGGCACTCAACTCCTTTCCCTGGGAAAACAGGGGCGGGGAAGGGACAGGCGGCGACCGGCGAAGAAATGAAGATGACGACCCATTGACGATCGCCGAAAGGAGGATACACTATCCACATGAAAATTACTTCAGAAAGGAGGACAAGACATGAGAGGTGGGTGTATCCCCTTCATGGGCCTGGTGCTGGCGAGCTCTTTCGGCTGCGCCACGGAAAGCTTTGTCCGGCAGCAGACCGACCCGCTTGCCAGCCGGATCGGCAGGCTGGAGGCGAGGATTGCCGGCATCGAATCGGCCCTTGCAACCCTTTCGCAGAAGAGCGAAGCAACGGCCAGCGGGCTTGAGGAGGCGCAGAAAGCAACCGCCGATGCCAAGGTCAAGGCCGACATGGCCATGAAAGCCGCGCAGGACGCCGATGCCAAGGCCGGTGCAGGGATCGGAGCGGTGGAAAGGGCGGCCGATCGGGCGGAAAAGGCGGCCGCGCGCGCCGAGGCCGCAGCAGAAAAAGCAGCGAAGGCCTTCGAGATGGGCCTCAAGAAATGATCCAGCGCTTCAGCCGTTCCGGGGGCCCGCCGCAACAGTGTTCCGGCCCCTGAATTCCCCAGTCTTCACCGGGAAGCCTGAATAGGGCAGCGTCAGTTGCCGATGTCGACCGGGAAGCCCCGCCGTTCCTTGAGGGCGCGCAGCAGTTTCCGCCTGTCCACCCTCCGGTTCAAGCCGTTCCGCAGCAGGAGCCGTTCGGCCTCCTCCAGGATTTCGACGGTCGCCAGGCCGTCGTCGTGCACCTCCACGTAGACCCTCCCGTCCCTCTCCCCCACCTTGACCTGCTGGCGCACGATGGTGACGTCGGTTCCCACCCTCACCCGTTCGAACAGCCGGGGAATGTCCTCGGGATAGAGCCGGATGCAGCCGTGGCTGACCGTCCTTCCCACTCCCCACGGCTTGTTGGTCCCGTGAATGAGGATGGTCATCTCGGAAAGACGGAGCGCATGGGAGCCGAGGGGGTTGGCCGGGCCGGGAGGGACCACATCGGGGAGCTCCGGCTTCTCCTGCTTGATGGATCGCGGCACATGCCAGGAAGGGGCAACGATCTTCTCCACCACCCGGAATCGGCCGAGGGGGGTATCGGTTCCCTCGCTGCCGATGCCGATGGGGAAGGTCTGGTACAGTCGGGTCCGGCCGGCCGTGAAAAAGTGGTAGAGTCGCATCTCGGCAAGATTGATGACGATCCCTTCGCCGGCAGGCGTCTGGGGGACGATCCACGCCGTCGGAACGACTACGACCGCCCCGGTGCCCGGGGCGTACGGGTCGAGGCCGGGATTGGCGGCGACGATCTGGCTGTAGCCCAGATCGAACCGGCGGGCAATTTCGATGAGGGACTCCCCTTCCTTCACGGTATAGGTACGGACGGTATCGACGACCAGTTCGGATGCGGGCCGGGCCTCGCCCCGCACTCCGGCCGGAACGGCCAGCACCAGCAGGAATACGGCGGCGAAAACGCGGATCACCTTCATGGTTTTCCCGCATCCTCCGTTCCCCGCTCGAAGCGGAGAAAGGAACAGGGGAGAGCGCCGGGCACCTCTTCCCGCGACACGACGGCAAAGGAATCCGGGATGGGGGGGAAGAAGACGTCCCCGGGGAACTCCCGGTGGATAACCGTAAGATAGATCCTGGCGGCCACGGTAATCGCTTCCCGGTACACTTCCTCCCCCCCGCAGACGAACACCTCGCCGTCGGCGGCACAGGCCGAGAGAGCGGCGGCCAGGTCGGGGACCACCTGGCACGCCGCGGCCCGATATCCCGGCCGGCTCGTGACGACGATGGTTTTCCGGCCGTCAAGGGGCCGTCCGATGCTTTCGAAGGTCTTTCGCCCCATGATGAGCGGGTGCTCCATGGTCAGCTCCCGGAACCTCCGCCGGTCGGCGGGGAGGTCCCAGGGGATGCGGCCTGCGGCGCCGATTACCCTGTTTTCCGCCATGGCGGCGATGATGGAGACGATCATTCCCCCCCTGCCTCGTTCATTTCCCCGCAGCCGGCGCCGGCAGCGGGTCTCCCCCCGTCAGGGTGGCGGTGACGCTTCCCACGATGACCTTGGTCTGGGCCTTTACCGGGATGCGCCGGGCGTCGTCGGTGAGCCAGATGGTCACCGTGCCTTTCCCCTCGAAGACCCCTTCCTGTTTGACCATGGGACGGATGACGACGGTGTCCACCTCACCGAGGACCGTTGCCAGCTTTTCCTTCCTCAGCACGCGTACTTCGATGCTCCTCGGTTCCGTGCCGTCCAGGATGGTGACGGTGGCCGGCTTCCCCACTTCAAGGGGAAGGTAGCGGACATAGTAGAAACTCCCGTAGACATCGTAGGTGGGGGCCGTGATGGGGATGTCGCGCCTGTCGCCGCTCCTGCGGTCATGGTAGCGGGCCGTCCCTTTCTCCTGCTCGAAGGTGATCTCCCGGTCCCGGCGATGACGCCCTTCCCTGGTCTGCATCCGGTAGTAGCGGGTGAGCCCGGGGAAGGGGGCCAGGGACTTGTCCAGGGTGCTTTCGATAAGGTCCTCCACGGGGAAGAAGGCTGAAAGCCAGTCGTTGGAGCGGGCCGTCGAGGTGATCCGGCGCGTTTCCCCCGCTTCGACGATCTCCTGGGTGGCCGTGCCGACCGGAATGCCGGTCCACGAGAGAGAATAGACCAGCTTCTCCGGAACGCGCTCCGCACGGAGCGGCGCGGGCAATGCGCAGAGCAGCGCCAGGATCATTGCCGGCAGAACCATCCCTCTTTTTCCCCTGCCGGTGCAGGACCAAGCTTCCATCGTCGCCTCGCGGGTATTGACATGGGACCGGATACTGTTTGAGTATAATCCGGTGCGTCTATCCCGGCAACTGCATTTGTGTCGCGGGGATGAAAGAGGGAGGAGACCGTGAGTGATGGATCCCTCGATATGATGGTGGAGGTGGGGATACGGGGAGAGACGCCCTGCTCCGCCCGGGAGAGCACACCGGCGGTAAGGCCGCGCCTGTTTGTTTCGTTCACCGTTTCCGGAGGTTCGAGATCCTGCCGGCACCGTTACATGGAATACCCGATCCGGAATGACCCCCAGTGCCTGCCATTGACAAAGACCGGCGCGGAGATGTCCCAGACCTTCTCCCCCGTGTCACGGAAATAGACCTGGACCAGCAGCTCCTTCCGGTTCCTGGCCGCGGCCGACCCAACCTGGTCGTTGAAGAGCCTCTTCGTCCGGTTGTTGATCTTGTCCTTTTCCCGGTCGCCGGTGAGGGGGAGCGAATATTTGCTGTTGTGGGTAGGGAGGTAGCCGTTGCGATCGACGAGCACCGCAAAGACCACCTGGTCGTCCTTGGCGAGGAACTCGTCCTCCATCCCCTGGATCGCTCCGTCGAGGTATGTGTCGTAGGCGGTATGGTATTTTGGGGGATCGGTGTCGGGGATCGGGACGTAGTTCTCGTCGAAGAGTTCCGCCTCGGTGAACCTGCCCTCGGTCACGGTCCGCGTCAGGACCGCTTCCATATCCCGTGCCCCCCCCAGGGCCGCAGTGCGGCCTTTCGCCTGGATCTCCTCCTCGATGAGGTCCTTCAGCCGCTCCGTCAGCTCGGTGAGCTCGCTGACGGCCCGTTCGGTTTCCCGGGCGCTGTCGGCCACCTGGCGCGCCACGTCCCGCACCTCTCCCATGGTCTCCGCCATCTGCTCGCAGGCGGAGGTTTGCTGCTGGGTCGAGAGGCTGATCTCCTTGGCGGAGCGGGCGGTCTCCTCCACCATGCCGATGACACTGGTGAACGACAGGTTGACCTTGTCCACCAGCCCCGCGGCCGCATCCACCGCCTTGGTCCCCTCTTCCGTCACCATGATGGTGGAGTTGGTCGCCTTCTGGATCTCCTCGATAAGCCCCTTGATCTGCCGCGTCGCATCCACCGTCCGTTCCGCCAGCCGCTTCACCTCCT